>ERZ772901.58-NODE-58-length-104076-cov-55.434874_pt1 | contig 104076 bp, 89 predicted proteins | sample MGYA00512123_ERZ772901 | MGnify/ENA primary metagenome ERZ772901 (study PRJEB29015, sample SAMEA2737711) | human gut metagenome | biome: human gut; feature: human-associated habitat; material: faeces | place: China | collected 2012 ...
TATGTGGTTTTTGCTTTTATTTCAACGCACAAAAATTGCAGACTGTTAAACCCTGGCCGTCAAACTCAGACCGTCAAAATCTGACTGTCAAACCCTGACCGTCAAAGGCACATCAAAGTTCACATCTTTCACTTATACAACAAAACAAATGGGATTTCCGGCAGAAACTGCCACTGAAAAAAGATATGTTTACCATAGCATATCCCCACCTTCCTGGCAAGGAAAACTTTACGTATACTGCATATATGTAATTGCAAAACGTATTCTACCTGTGACCATCATAAAAAAGACACACAATGCGATACTCTCTCACATTGTGTGTCTTTTCTTAAATCCCCATACTAATCAAGCAAAAACAAATTCTGGGATTCCATTTTCACAGTAGTTTTTCCCACTCTTGGTGTTCCATCCGGATTTTTGGACTTATTGTTATAAATTTCAAAAACAATATCCCCTTCCTTCTTTTTGTTTTCCCCTGTCGTATCATAAATAAAATAATACTCACCCATATTTTTCAGGTTTTCAAACACATATTTTTTAGGATTCTCCTTCGTTGCTTTTCCCTCAATCAACGTTCCGTCTTTTTTGTAAATTTTATCTACGTAAGTTCCATCTTTGTATTGGATCGAACAGGTCAGCTTCGTTCTGACGGTATTCAGTTCGACCGGGCTGAAACGAATTTTTTCCTTAGTGCCGTCAAGGTTATTTCCATATTCTTTCATCCAGTTCATCTTATACACCAGATTCGGATCACTTCCATTTCCGGACTCCTCTTTTAAAAGCTCCGCCTCTTCATTCAGGATCTCGACCATTGGTGGCTCATATGTGGTACGGTATGCGGCAATCATCGTATTAATGAAAAGTTTTGCCTCCATATCTCCATCTACCGTAGAATGACCTACTCCGGAATAAAAAACATTTCCCTTACTGTAAATATAGTAATTATTGGCGGCATCATTCGGGGAAGCCCCATAGGTGGCACCGGTTCCATCTCCGTTTGAAGCCGTACCCGCCCATGCACACGGATCTCCGTTCTCATTATCCGAAAGACAGTACCAGACCGTAACTTCCGGATCTTCCATGTCCAGCTGATACCACTGCCCATGCGTTGATGCAATTTTAAGTGTTTCGTCAATTTTAAACGGATATTCCGTAATCTGTCCCGTATTCGTCTTCGTTGCACGCTTTGTCAGGTCATTATTATTATTAAATCCTGTCAATTTCACGTTATTGTTATCCACGCCACAGATATATTCATCATTTTTATAACTTCTGATCATATACCGGTATGGGATTATTTGATCCGTATTTTCCTTTTTCCATCCCAGACGTTTCATGGCATAGTAAGTAAATCCCTGGGTATTACCAAGTGCCGTTGTAGAAAGTGTACCGTTGCTGCCAACGGTTGTCTGGGTCATTGTATCATACTTATGTTTCGCCTGATAAGCCAGCAGTTCCTTTCGTTCGCTCTCGGTCAGCTTCCCACTCACAGCTTTATACCGGTTCATTCCCATGACATCACGCAGATATGTATTGGCAGAATATCCGAAATCCCCACTGTTCACATTATGCATGGAAGTAAAATCATGCGTAAACAAAACACTTTTTCCAGAGGCGATAAAATATTTCAGGAAATCAATCGCACCGTTTTTATTCGACATATTTACCTTATGGAACGTATCGCCAAATCCCAGAATAAACATATTGTATGTATTATACAGTTCCTTTTGTTTTTTCGACATTTTAGCTGGATTTTCGTTTCCTTTTTGGGCTGAAATATCCCTGGAATAATCATACACAAATTTCTCCCCGAAATAATTCTTCTGAAAATCAGAAACAGTAGTCGTTACCACGGTAATATTATAATCATTCAATGCATTATAATATTTCGTAAACAGCGTATTTTCTTCCAGATTCAGATACCCCTTATTATTAGTATCCGTATCCGGCATAATCTGAAGCACCTTAATCTCCCGTTTCTGTCCGGTCTGGTTTTTTGCAACCGAGCAGCCGGTACGTGTAAAATGAATGTCCGGATTATCCTTGCGGTATACAACAATCTTCCACTGGATCAGCCCGAAGTACAGTTTGGAAAGTTTTACCGGTGTAATGTTCTGTTCCCCGTCTCCTGCCGTAAAAACATCTCCCTCATAATAAACTTCCCCTGTATCATCCGAATCATCCGCATCCCCGGAGCCATCCACATCTGCCAGCCCCTCTTCAAATTTACCATCCTGATTCTGGTCAATGTAGACTTTACACTGATACTGTGCGGATGGCACATCCGTCACCCGAAAACCAAAATCAAGTTTTGATCTGCCAAAACCGTCCACATCCAGATAATTTGCCTGACTGTCATCTACGGAAACAGACGTATCCTTTCCCCCCCCAGACGAAGTCGTTCCCTGATATTCATTTGGCAGTTTTGTAAACGTAATTTTCGGACAGACCTCTTTTACCTTTGCAATCAGCCCATTGGTATCTGACGTCTGGTAAATGGTTTTCTTTTCCTTCTTACTCTCCCTGACCAGATCCGCAAGGTTTGAACCGGCATCTATTTTATCGGACAGGCAATAGAGATCATCAACCGCAACAACCGGATAACCGGCATGTAAAAAGTTCTCCAGTTCCGCTTTCTTAATCTTTGTAATGTCATTTCCCGGGAAACGGAGTGTCGTATCCTCTATAACATTATTTCCGCTTCCAGCCCACAGGAACTTGACCGAACGGCTTATGCCGTCTGACCTGCTATACTCTGCACTGGTCATTTTATCTCCGGTATGGAAATATATTTTCCCATTCATGGAAGTATCATTCCACACCGTCTGATTCTCTTTGATCCATTTCACATTGCCATCTGCATCTTTATAGGTTACATCCTTTTCTACCAGATTGTAAGCGCCCTGATCCAGCCCAAGATAAATCATGTTGTACTTGCTGTTTAGATCCTCCGTGGAACCAATAAACTCTGCCGTAGTCATATGGGTAATCTTAATATCCCCGATAAAATTCGGAATCATAAGCTGGATATAACTCTTTTTCAGCGAGTACCCGTTCTTTCGGTCATAGCATGGCTCAATATCCAATATCCGCAGTTCTCCATCCACATGATCCTTTGATGTTTTATATCCGAGAATATAACGGACTGCATCTGCCGGTGTCGCCTTGGGATCATTTCCCGTAAACTCCTTAAAATCCGTAAACTTAGAATTCGGATCCGATGCCGGAACTGTTCCCGTGCCAAATTCCTGTGTGGAAGTTTTATCCCCTTTAAACACAAACAGTCTGCCATTTAAATATCCCTGATTTTCATCGGTAGAAATATTTCCGGCAGTCATATACTTCTCCCATTTATCCTGCTTCGTCCAGTAATGGTACCAGTTCTCGCCGATCACACGTCCATCCACATCGGACGGAAGAAATGTAAACATAGACCAGTATGTCTGCGCATCGCCCGTCTGTGCAGTAAACACACCAGTCTCAACTCCATTAATTTCTTTCTTTTGAATCAAGGCATCTTCTCCATCCAGATACAACCGCTGAAACAGTTCAGAATCCATGGAAAACAGCATGACTGCCAGTTTATACATATTATTGTTATAGCCCGTATCGGTATAAGTATAAATGGTTGGATTCATATTCCAGTCCAAAATATGAAACGTAACCGATTTTCCCCCACTTAAAGATCCCTGTGTAGCTATATACACCCCGGAATCCATAAAAATCGGGGCATAGTTCTCCTCCTGATTGATCTTCTTATACATTTTCTTGACAACATCCCAGCTGATATCTTTCGATCCATTAAATCCATCCGTATACGAAGAAACAGACGAATGCTTTCCGTACCTGTTGTGTTTTCTCCAGATCTCTCTGATATTATCACCCCCGGAATGTACCTTTGGGGAAACCACATACAGATCCGCATAATCTGCCCATTTCGGCTGTGCATTCAGCTCTTCCGGTGTAATCGTTTTAATAATCACCGAATAATTGTCTGCTTCCTCCTGTGTTTTACAGCCGATACTGTCCTTTAAAAAATAATCATTGTTTTTATATAGATAGTAATTCTCTGTTACATTGATATTATCCTTTGATTTATCACCGGTACTTTTTCTTTTTGTATAAATCCGGTCGCCCTCATTGGTAAGTTCACGATCCGTCCTTTCATCAAATGTCTGATCTTTATAATCCGATTTTTCGAAATCATTTACTGTATGCCAGATAATATTTCCATGATCCTGTCTGACAAACGATAAGCTTTCATTTCCGTCTTCCCCTTTTACAATTTTTTGGACAAACGTTCCTTCCCCATCTTTGACGCGCTCATAGTATCCGGTATATTCTGCATCTTTCATGCCATCATCACAGACACGCATATTTCCAGAATATTTTGAAATGTCCCCTTCTGGCTCATCCGGGAAAAAATAAGCCGTTTCCATTTCACATTTTGCACCGGTTATTGTTTTAACCGTATTAATATCAGCATTTCCATAACGCATATCTTCGACATTTACCGGTTCACATCCACTGATCTGGTATCCAAACTCTGCGTATTCTTCATAAGGCACAATTTCAAGAATCAGAAACGGATTTTCCCTGGTTCCAAGCTTTGCCGCTGCGGCATTCGCATCGTAAATGTTGCGCTTCGACTCCGGAATCTGCTCTATCTGGTCAACGACCCCTCTTGTCATCTCCGGAAGTTTCTCATCCGCCTTTAATTTATTCCGGTACCCGACAACCCCAAGACAGACAACAAGCACCCCCAGCATACAGACTGCGGATGCAATTCTCTTTTTTCTGTTTCCGTTATTTTTTTTCTGCCGATGCCATCTTACCATCTTCAATACGAACGCCCCTTCCTTACCTGAGTACATTTCTCAGCTTGAATTCATTTTGTATCGTATACTTCTGTTCCAGATATTGCATATCAAAAGAAACCGCAACGGATGCCTTTTCCGTGGAAGCATTTACTGTGCCGGTAAATGCCGTAACATATTCGCCGATCAGATTTTCCTGCACCTCATCCGTAGCTGCAGAAATCACCGTTGTATCGGTTTTTGGATCTGCCACAGCCATTTTCTTTGTATATAATTTCTTTCCACCTGCAGAGATCCAGATCACCCGCTTGCTTGCAGCCTCCGGGGCTGCGGCACCTGCCGGATTGGTTACCGACGGGGTGTTCGGAATCGTATAAATGGCGATCCCACGGACACCGGACACGGATGGGTCAAGTTCCTCCACCCGGTTTCCTTCCATCACCCACATGCCGATCTGCTCCATCAGAATCTGTGACTCCGACTGCAGATCAATCTGCGCAGACGCGTGGTTATAATTTTTGTGCGCCATCCCCAGAAAAAGAATTGCAGCGCCAAAAATAATCGTTGAAATTGCAATCGCAATAATCAGCTCCACAAACGTAATTCCACTATGATCTTTTCGCACACTGCCACCCCCTTTAAAAAGTTACTGCTCCGTAAAATGCCTGCCGGTATCTTTCACCAGCCGGATTGTGTATGCCGGGACACCATCAATATAAATGGCATTCACATTTGTACAATCGTCATAAAATGCCGTTTTCTTATAGGCAATCTTAATAAATGTCCCACCGGCACCCGGTTCTGTCAGTTCCTCCCCGGTGCTGCTGTCCTTACGGATTTTAATTGTATTATTACACAGCTTCGTCCCGTCAGATGTCAGCTTTGTATCGTCAAAACTGCCCAGATTATCGGACAGGACACGCGTATAATATCCATTGTCCAGCTTGTAAATATACAGATAAGAACTGCCGGCTTTGCTCATCGTCCTAACCTGAAGCGCATCCAGCGAAGAATCCAGCGTCCTTACCACCTTCTGCGTATTGGCATAGTGCAGATGCCCGATCATCATGACAGACGTGCTTGCAAGAATGCCAATAATCGCAATAACGATAATGATTTCAACGAGCGTAATTCCATTCTGCCCCAAAAGTTTTCGTTTCTTCATTGGCACACCCCTTACCCGTTCTTCTTCCAATTATCATAGTTCAAATAAGAATCCAGATCAAGGTTTCCGGAAATATTTGATGCCGCAAGGGAAGAACAGCCTTTGAAAAACTGGGAAAACAGCGGAGTATCCCGTTTCTGATCCTCGGTAAACAGCTGGGAAACCAAAAGCTTGTTTCCCCGTACCGAAGCATTGGAATCAAAAGAGATCACCCCACCGGAAATAATCATTCCCTCAAACTGACCGGACACCTTAACATCCCCGGTTGCAATGACAATTCCCTTTGTAACCGTAGCTGGAAGTGCATAAGTTCCGGCATTTTCAATCAGGTATACATCCGCAGCCGGAGAATACACCGTTTCCGAAGCCGTCGGGGATGCCTTGTGTTTCTCCACCTCTGTGGTAAATGCACTCCGGTCAATCAGATAATCAAACAGCGGATTTACCGTTTTGTCAATCACTTCATGCCCACTGGCATCCGTAGATGTCAGACGGACATTGTCTTCGGTCACTCCCTGCCCCTGATCCGTCAGTCCCAGTTCCAGCGACTTATAGCGCACGGCAAGCTTCGAACAGTACTTCCAGTATAACCCACTGCTGTCTTTCCAGTTGTCCGGCGCAATCGTATACGTTCCAACCTCCAGCATATCTGCAGAAGCCGCCCGTTTTAAAATGTCCCCGGAAAACGTCATAATCGTATTGGAATCCACAATCAATGCATCCTCATCCAGATAGATATTGGCATACTGTGCCGTTTTCCCCTGATTGTTCACATAATAATCGGAAAAAAAGTCATTCGCAGACTTCTCCGAATTAAAATTCAGGTAATAATAGACCCCACCCGGAAAATAATAGGGAACCACCTGCCGGCTGCTGTTTAAATATCCTTTCAGCGTACTTTCACTGATTCCGGTATATGCCGCATACTTCTTTTGATCCAGACTTCTGCCATCTCCCGACACATATTCCAGTGGAACATAATATGCCAGCTGGTTCGTCCGCGCTGAGATGGACTCGCCCATCAGAATATCCTCGTTACTGGCATCGAGCTTTCGCGAAATAAACGTCCGCCCTGCCAAAAGCAGGTAATTCAGCCCTTTGATATCCAGATGGCTGCTTTTTCCATTGACCATCATGGCACTGCTAAACTCCGCCTTTTTCGCGGAATCCGGATCCTGTGCGCCATAATTTTTTTGGAAATTATAGCCGTAATAATTGCCCTGCAAAGTCACGGAACTCCCCCTGCCAGCCAGTTCCAGATCATCCGCCACATACATATTTCCGTTCATATGAATAGAGGAAGCACCGTTTGTCCCGGCAGACGATGTCCTTATATTTTCCGCCCAGATCGAGGAACTGCCGTCCCCGACCGTCAGGTCTGATCCGCTCTCCGTCACGATATCCCCGCGTGTAAGAACCGTCTTCCCCTTGATCGTACCGTTTCCGCCCGTGGAAGCATAAATTCCGTCTGCCCCGGCATACACATTGCCATCCACCGTCACATTCTGTGCCCCGATGTTGATCTGTCTGTCAGCTATCAGCGCGTAACGCATAAACTCCTGCACCTGCCCACTGCCGGAGAAATTCATCTTCGGAGTGGAAAACACCAGGTCGGTTTTGATCGTTGTCTCATAATCCTGTGCATCCTTATACCGGATCTGCACACCCTTTAACGTAAACGTCCCTGCACCGTAATCCACCTCATATTTTGGATCCGCGGCAGGAATATAACAACCCTGGTCTGCGGCTTCTTTGATGCAGCTTTTTACCGTATCTGTATCATAGCCGGAAACCCGGTACGCCACATTGCCGGAAGCGTCCATGGTATCCGATGCACCAACTGCCGGATCTGTGTGGTTTTCTGCAAACTGCTTCTGCAGCCCGTCCATATATCTGGTGGCAAATACTTTCTGCACATCCCCGCCGGAAGCAGAATACGTCAGGTAATTTTCAAGGACATCCGCATACGCTTTCTCCAGTGACTGTTCTGCAAGTTCCCTTGCACCGGCACGCAGATTATCCATCAGTTCATCCGCACTGTAGAAATTTTTTTTCGTGCCGCGTTCCACTTCCTTCATCTCAATATTGACAATCGTAATCTTGGTGATCACCACGGCAATCAGGCTTACCACAACCATCAGAACCAGTACGGCAAGCAGGGAGGCGCCACGGTTATCCTGTTTGAACCGGTTTCCTTTCATCGCTACTCTCCTTTCGACGTGCTGACCGTAATATAACGGTACTTTTCCTTATCCGGATTGTTTCCGCCCTTGCCTTTCTTATATACACAGACCGTCAGATCGACCTTTCGCACTCCCCCGCTGCTTGCCACCAGAGGGGCAACCGATCCAGCCGGCAGCTTAAAGCTGTCCTGATAAACTGCTCCCTTGTTGGTCACCGCAGCCGGGTCATCCGGATACGACTTGTTGCCAAGGTTTGATGCCACAGACGGCATCGGGCATCCCTGCGGCAACACCGTCATCTTATAATCCGGTCTGATGCTGTTGACATCCGCAATATTCTGGCATACAAACACCAGCTTAGGGTTCACACCGGCAGCGTATGTAACCTCCATCGTATCGCTGTCCTGCGCCACATGGTACATAAGGTAAATATGTTCCACGTCACGGATGTCTTCCTCTGCAAACTCATTACATTCGTATACTTCCGAAGGATCTATGCCCAATACCTCATCGCCTGTTTCCCCACATGTATAGCTGCATGCCACCCGGACATGCGTACTGTCTGCCGTAACAGAAAATTTCCGCTTCATCTTCGCCTGCAGTTCGCTATCCCCAAGCGGAAGCGTCCCCGGATGTGCAGCGACATATGTCATATTTTTTTCCGAAAAATACGTCATTGCTTCCTGCAGCTGGTTATGTTCCAGTGCCACGACATCCTTTGTGTCATCAATCCCTTCGATCTGTGGGATATTGGTGTCATTTTCAGCTGCAGCCGTACTGACAGAAACCTCGACATCATACGTGCTGCCAGAAGTGCCTGCCGCCGCGTAGTACACATTCTCCGCCTGAAATGCCGGTGCCGGGGCAGCCGCCGGAGTCTCACTGAGCAGGGTGTAGCCCTTTCCTTCCAGATAGGGAACACGAAATCCTGCCCCTGTCGTCACCACAGCCAGCTCTTTTTGGTTTTTTAAATCCTCCAGCACTTCCTGCGCCAGATTGGTTGCATGCTGTTTGTCCGCCATCATCGCATTGTACTTCATGGACTGCGTAAAATAAGACAGCAGCGGAATGGAAATAATGGCAAGAATTGCCATGGCAAGGATGACTTCCAGCAGGGAAAATCCACCATTGTTATTCGGTTGTCTCTTCATCTGCGGACCTCCTTCCCATCCGTTTTACGGTGCGGTTTCAAGCGATGTGCTTCTGCCAAAAATACTCATCACACCTTTTGACATATTCGGGAATACCGGTGGAACATACTCTTTTCCGGTGTTCTCCAGATAGTACATATTCAGGGTCATCTCCCCGTTTAATTTTCCGGTGGAATCATCATAATTTGCCGTAAACTGTGAAATCGTTGTACGATCCTTAAAATTGTTGACATAAGCGATCATTTCCTTTAATCCGGCATAGCCTGCCTCATAGCGGATACCGATAGAGGCATAATATCCCCGGACCTCTTTTTGCTCTGGTCCTGTCGTTTCCTGTTCTGCTGCATCTGCCCCCTGTGTGCTCTCCTCACTCTGGCTTTCGGATGTAGAAGATGCCTCTGCATCCGGTGCGGTAGTGGAAGAAGCATCCGTTCCTGCAGCCGTGTCCGTGCCATCGGTCTGCACATCCACAGCAAGCGGCTGGTTCATGGTAAACGTAATGTCCGTAATATGGAAATCGCTGCTGTTATCCTCATACGCCTGTAACGACTCAATGGCCTTCTCGGTTGTCATTGCAGAAGGATACGTACTGATAATCGTCTTCTGCTTTTTTACCATCAGCTGAATATTTTCTTTTACCTTCGGAAGTCCTGCCTCCATCTGTTCCATCTGCTGCACTTTTGCCTGGTCGGCCGTATTCTGTTCTTCAATCTTCGCTGCCTTGCTCATTCCCTTACTGAAAATAAAGAAATACGAACATGCCACTATGACAATCGCACAGAAAATGAGCAGCAGCCGCTTGTCGGAATCTGAAATTTTAATTCTATTCATTGGTCTGCTCCTCTCCTTCCATGCTGTCTGTATCGGCATCTGCATCCGCAGACGGAACCGCTTCTTTTATGAGATGCCCGTCCTCCCCGAGAAATGCGCCGGTATAATAAGCATTTAACGTATACGTCCACTTCACCGTGCCGCTGTCTTCATCGGACTCCTCCGACATGGACGGAATCGAAAGATTTTCAAGCAGCGTCACATCCGCAAAATTCAACAGCATCTGTCCGACCGTAACTTTCCGGTCTGCCTCCATATTCAGCGTTACCAGCGAACCGTCCGTCTGAATGTTTTTTACATGGATGGTTGTCGGAAGTTCATTTTCCAGCTGCGCAATCAGCGGATACAGCTGCTCATTTTTCGTGATGGTGGCAAGATCCAGTTTCTCATACACCTGTTCCTCCGCCTGTACCCGCGCGTAATCGTCATACGTCTCCTGCACATAGGAAAGATCATTGATCCGTTTGGTCAGGTTGCGGTGCTCACGATAAGCCAGCAGCTGACGCACACCGGAACCGAGAATCAGCAGGACACTTACCAGCACTGCCCCCGCCAGAATCACATATGCCGTGTGCAGGTCGTTCTTTTTGGAATCTGCCACAAGCATGTCCTTTGGCCTGGCATCAATTGGATGAACCGCTGCACCGATGACCGAAAGGAAACCGACAGCCGTTGCCGCCTTCGGTCTCATCCCGGAAGATGCCGCATCCGGTGTTACCGTCCCCTCAGCCGCCTTGTTTTTTCCGCTCCGTAAATCGATGACCTTCGTGAAATCAATTTCCTGCAGCGGAAGCGGAAGTTCCTGTGCAAACAGTTTGTGCATGCCTGCAAAACGGGAACCATCGCCAACCAGATAGACATTCCCGACAAATTCCTGTTTGACCTGATTCTGATAATACTCAACCGCCGTGTTTGCAATGCGCAGATGATACCGCAGGGACTCCGCCAGATCCTCATATGCCTCTTCTGCCAGAGCCTGCTGACGCTTCATCTCCTCCTGGTTTCCCATCTCCGGAATCGTCGGACGGTTGTATATCACATTGTGGTCTAAAAGGAAATCAAGTGCTTTCTCCTCATCGTCAATGCCAAGCACCGGATGGTCGATCACCGCTGTGATCGTAGCTCCATAGCCATACGGTGTCACACGCTGAAAGACCAGTTTTTTATTTTCCAGAATACTGATGACCGTTGCCTGTTCTTCCAGCTGCACGACCACGGCATTTTCCAGAAAACTGTCGCACAAAAGCTGTACCGTTCCGTTTCCGATATAGTCAAACGTCTCCACCTTAAGCCCTGCCAGCTCGGCAAAGGTCACATAGTTGTTTAAAAGGTTATCCGGAATTGCAACGAGAAGCAGCTTAAGCATCTTCTTTCCGTCTTCTTCCTCCACGTCCATCTTGCTGTAGCTGATGGTGTAATTGCTCACATCCATCGGGAAGTAATCACGGATCTGTGCCTCGATGATTCCCATGATCTTATTGTCCTTGACAAACGGGATCATGACCTCGCGGGTAACAACCTTAGAGGAGGAAAGGGTAAATACAACTTCCTTCTCATGGATATCGTGTCTGCTTAGTTCGGCCTTTAATGCCGATGCAAACGCTTCTTTATCGCGGATATAGCCATCTTCCACCGCATGTTCCGGGGTGCGGAACGCAAACGCTTTATGTACCGGCGGATTTTTCTTGCGGTAATCGGCCAGTGCGACTTTTGTCCACCATACACCGGCCTCAATACTTACTACTCTTTTGACCATTTTCATTTTCTCCTTTATATTTTCTAGCAGTTGTGCTGGAAAATGTATGAAAGACAATTATCCCTCGCTCATGTTCTCTTCGGGAAGAGGCTGTAAGAATTTTGGCGAAAGATTTTGCGTGTGCTAATTGGCTTTCATACATTTTCCATCGTTATGTTGTGATGTAAAATTTAGATGGCGAATAGGAAGGATGTTCAAAATTCGCCACAGGAATAAGAAAAACTTTACTTTTTTTAATTATGCCATACGTAGCAGTTCATGCCATGTTTTAATAAATGCCCATCATGCCGAGATACCAGGTCCAGAAACGGCTGCCCCAGAGTGCGGCGATGAATATGCCTGCCGAAAGGTACGGACCGAGTGCAAGCAGGTTGTTTCGCTTGCTTACTTTCATACGGATGGTATGGATGACGGAGCCAAGAATGCATGCAAGAATAAATGCAAAAATAATGTTTTTTGCGCCTAAGAGCAGGCCTGCATATGCCATGAGTTTGATGTCTCCCCCACCGATTGCTTTGCCGGAGGAGAAATAATACAGGCCATACAAAAACAGGCTGACAATGACTGCCCCGATGATATGGGACAAGATATGCCGGAAATCATACACGGTCATGATGATACCGAGCAGTCCCAGAAACAGGTTCTGGGAAACCGGTATCTGATAGGTTCTCTCATCGATGACCGCAATGACAATCAGGGCAGATGTCATGAGACAATACAGCACACTGCTGAACGTGAAACCGCCCGCCATGAAAACGACCACATACAGCACACCATTTAAAGCCTCGATTAATGGGTACTGTATGGAAATCCTAGCACCACATTGCCGGCATCTGCCCCGAAGAAACAGGTAGGAAAATACAGGAACCATGTCCCGCCAGCCCAGCTTATGTCCGCAGCTCATGCAGTGCGAAGACTGCACAATATTCTCTTTTTTCGGAATACGGAAAATGAGGACGTTTAAAAAACTTCCGATCACGATTCCGTATAAAAATGCAACGATGTAAAGAAAAATCGTAAGTTGGGTTAGCATATGTATACTCCTATTTGTTTAAATTAATTACTTTGATGTAATATCTTCAAAACTTCCTTTTGTAGTTGTTACCTTAACTGTAACCATTGCTTTTGTAGAATCAGCAGACTGGCATGTAATTGTAATATCATCTACAGCTTTTCCAGCCTTTGACTCTAATTTCAAACTCTCAACATTCTTTATGCCATTTAATTCAGCAAATGCATCTTTTAATATTTTTTTCTCATCTGCAGTTCCTCCAGTAACTGTAACTGCTCCTGATGCTCCTTTTGTAATCTTAATTTCATATTCTGCAGCTGGATCTAATGAGGCTGCATTTGAAGAATATGCTGTTGTTGCATCTGTGCATAATCCACTAAGTACCTGGATATCTTTTGCATGTCTTGATTTGTCGATATACGGAATAACCTGTGTTCCAACGATACCTACTAAGATTGCCATAATTGCGATAACGATGATTAACTCCACCAGTGAGAAACCTCTGTTATCTTTCTGTTCCTTCTTTGCTTTCATGTTCTGAAGCAGTTCCATAATTTTCTTCATACCCTTTGTTCTCCTTTTTTGAATATATTTTTATGTATCTATCATCACATGTCTCATGGCAGACATGTAACAACCCTTCTTCTGCCTGCGGTCAGGCTCCGATGCTGTCGTACAGGCTGTACATCGGCATCATGATCGCAAGGACGATCGGCACCACAATAACTGCCATCACAATAATGATGAGCGGTTCCATTGCGGCAAGCAGTGCCTCGGTCGCCGACTCCACCTCTTCATCATAATATGCTGCGACTTTGTCGAGCATGTCTTCCATATTACCGGTTTCCTCGCCGATCTCTATCATGTGGTAGACCATCGGTGGGAAGACCCCGGAATCTGCCAGTGGCTTCGAGAGCGGGATTCCACGGCTGACCTCTTCGGTCGCATCTTTTAATGCCTGCTTAACCACGGCATTCCCCATCATCTCGGTCACAAGCCCGAGTGCATCCACCAGCTGGACACCGGAGCCCATCAGTGTGGACAGGGTTCGCGTCATGCGCGAGGATGCCGTCTTGATGCTGAGCGGACCGACCAGCGGTACCTTTAGAATAAATTTTCCCAACATATGTGCCCCGCCCTCTGTCTTTTTCCACGCATGGATAAATATAGCAATCCCCGCGATGATGGCAACAATAAAATACCAGCTATGCACAAAGAAATCACTGACTGCCATGACTGCAAGCGTGATGCCCGGCAGTTTTCCGCCGACTTCGTCAAACTGGGAAGTAAAGGTAGGCACAATTTTAATCATCATGATGGCTACAACAACGATAATAACAAGAATCAGGATGACCGGATAAATCGCCGACTTGATGATCAGCCCCTTCAGGTGGGCTTCTTTTTCAAACTGGCTTCCCACACGGCTGAATGCTTTATCCAGTCCACCGGAGGATTCCCCGGCGGCAACCATCTGCACCATGAGGTTCGGAAAAATCTTCGGGTGCTCCGCCATCGCAACGGCGAGGGTCTCCCCGCGCTGTACGGAATCCCGCACTTCTGCGATTGCGTTGGCAAACTGTTTGTTCTCGGTCTGCTCGGATAGCATGTCGAGTGCCTCAACGACGGTCACGCCGGCATTTAATACGCTTTCAAACTGGCGGCAGAATACGCTCATTTCGCGGACGCTGACGGCTTTTCCGATATGGATTTCGAGATCTTTGTTAAATGCGTTGGCTCTTGCGATGGAAACGATGGTGTTGCCGCCGGATTTGAGTTCTGCCGAAGCGACTTCCATGTTCATGGCCTCGATGGTGCCGGTTTTTGGTTTTCCATCGGCTCCGACCACTTCGTATTTATAACTTGCCATGTCTTAACTCCTTTTTAAAACAGCTTCTGCTGCATGTTTCCTGTATCCTGTGCATACTCTACGGCATTTGCCGCATCGATTTTGTGTTTCAGATACAGGCTGAATAAGGAATCATCCATCGTCTGCATGCCAATCTTCTTACTTGTCTGCATGATGGATGGAATCTGGTGTGCCTTATCCTCCCGGATCAGGTTTTTGATCGCCGGGGTACCGAGCATGACTTCAAATGCCGCCACACGGGATTTTCCGTCGATCGTCGGCAGAAGCTGCTGGGAAATTACCGCCTCAAGAACCGATGCCAGCTGCGAGCGGATCTGGTTCTGCTGGTGCGGTGGGAACACATCGATAATACGCTCAATGGTAGGTGCCGCACCGATGGTATGCAGGGTGGAGAATACCAGATGTCCGGTTTCTGCTGCTGTGATGGCAGTGGAAATCGTATCAAAGTCACGCATCTCCCCCACAAGGATGATGTCCGGATCCTCACGGAGTGCCGCACGGAGCGCATTTCCATAGGAATCGGTATCCAGCCCGATCTCCCTTTGGTTTACGATGGACCGGTTATGCTTATGTAAATACTCGATCGGATCTTCGAGTGTAATGATATGTTCGTTCCGTTCTTTATTGATGACATCGATCAAAGATGCCAGTGTGGTGGATTTACCGCTTCCGGTCGGTCCCGTGACAAGGACAAGCCCACGCTTTTTCTTTGTCAGCCCAAGGACAGCTTCCGGCACCCCGAGATCCTCCGGTGTCGGGATATCGCTTGCCACGATACGCAATACAGCCGCATAGGAACCTCTCTGGTGGAAGGCGTTGACACGGAATCGTCCCACACGCGTATCCGTGTAGGCAAAGTCCACTTCCCCTGTGGCTTCCATGGTTTTTTTCTGTTTTTCGTTAAACATGGATTCCACCAGTTCTTTGGTCATCGCCGGTGTCAGTCTCTCAAATCCGTCCATTTCATAAAGTGTTCCGCTGATCCTACACTTCGGCCGTACCCCCACGGTAATATGTAAGTCGGACGCATGATGCGCTTTTGCTATCGAAAGAAGCGTATACATTGACAATTCCATCTGTTTTGCTGCCTTCCCTTCCCTGTTTTATTTAATCCTCTTCGTCATCGTATGCCACACGCTGCACTTCCTCGACGGTGGTGATTCCGCGCAGTGCGTAATCAATGGCACTCATGCGGAGCGTTTTCATGCCATGTGTTAGTGCGATCTCCTCAAGCACATCCGCATTCTCCCCGCGGTTGATCGCCTGCCGCAGGTCTGCCGTGACCGGCATGATCTCATAAATACCGATTCTTCCATAGTATCCGGTTCCGCCGCAGCGGACACATTCTTTGTGCCCCGGTGTGCGGACATTGATCCGTCTGGTAGGATCCTTTATGCCGAGTATCTTTTTCTCCCCTGCGGTTGCCTCCCGGACAATTCCGCATGCCGGACAGACCCGGCGCACCAGACGCTGGGCGATTACTCCGACCACGGAATCTGCAATCAGGTAGTTTTCCACTCCCATATCTGCCAGACGGGTGATGGTATTTGCCGAACTGTTTGTATGTAAGGTGCTGACCACCAGATGTCCGGTGATGGATGCCTTTACCGCAATCTCTGCGGTCTCCTGGTCACGGATCTCCCCGATCATGATGATGTCCGGGTCCTGACGCAGGATGGAACGCAGTGCCGAGGAAAAGGTTAGTCCCGCCTTTTCGTTTACCTGTACCTGATTAACCCCGTTTAAGTTCGCCTCAACCGGATCTTCTACCGTGATGATATTGACGCCTTCTACGTTTAATTCATTTAATGCGGTATATAATGTTGTGGACTTACCGCTTCCGGTCGGTCCCGTGACGAGAATAAGCCCGTTCGGATGGCTTAGGATATGGTCAAACTTTTTTAATTCGTCCTCCGGGAATCCCAGATCCCGCTTGTCCAATGTCAGTGCTTTTTTCTGTGCGAGACGCATAACGACCTTTTCCCCATAGACGGTCGGAAGCACGGACACACGGATGTCGTATTCCTGCCGGTCCACAATGCTGGTCGCACGGCCGTCCTGTGGGCGGCGCTTTTCGGAAATATCAAGTCCGCTGACAATTTTAATTCTTGCGATCAGTGCGGCATGCAGGCTGATGTCGTGCCGCATGGCTTCGTGCAGCACGCCATCCACACGGAACCGGATCCGCACCTGGTTTTCCATCGGCTCGATATGGATATCGCTGGCTCTCTTGTGGACTGCCTGCTCGATGATCTGTCCTAACAGTTTGACAATCGGTGCCTGCTGGACATTGTTCTCATCGTTTCCACTCCCGGTTTCTAAGGCCGCCCTGGCTTTTGCCTGTTCCTGCTTTTCCCTTGTATACTGTTCTGCCACACGCAGGGCTTCTGCATTTCCATAGTAGCGGTCGATGGCTGCCGCAATATCACTCGGGGTTGCAGCAAAACGCTCCACCTGACACCCGGTAATGATGGAAACATCGTCCATCGCCCGGATATCCAGCGGATCGCTCATTGCCACGCACAAAAGATTGGGATTTTTCTCATTGAACTTAAACGGAATCAGATTATACTTCCGCAGCACTGCCTCGTCCAAAAGCCGGATGATTTCCTCCGGGATGCGCAGGGTCGACAGATCGACACTCTGTATTTTCAGCTGTGCCTTCAGTGCCTCTACGATCTGTTTTTCGTCTGTAAACCCCAGATCTATCAGTACCACTCCGAGACGTTCTCCCTGTTTTTCTGTTTTCTGGATCTGTAACGCTTTTACCAGCTGATCCTGCGAAATGACTCCTGCATCCACAAGCAGATCGCCCAGTCGCTTCTTCCGGGCAAACCCTACCAACTTATCCATGTAATACTCCCACTACGTTAAACATTTATTATTTTCGAATAATTTCGAGCAATTAATGATTATTATAACCTTTTTTGTTTTCTATTGCAATCCTTTTTCATGTATAAAATATAACTTTTTTGCATTTGACCGTTTCTTTTTTTGTGCAAATTTCACATCTAGGTCTTTTGTCCTATTTTATTTGCCGTCATTTCCTCCACAAAAATGCCATATCCTTTCGTTGGATCGTTAACAAGCACATGGGTCACGGCACCGATCAGTTTTCCATCCTGCAGGATCGGGCTTCCGGAGAGTCCCTGCACGATTCCGCCGGTCAGCTTCAGCAGGTTCTCATCCTCCACATGAAAACGGATTCCCTTATTTTTATCTCCCGGTGTATAATCAAGATCATCAATTACGATGCGATACGACTGCAGTTCCCCGGACGCATCCGACAGAATTACCGCATCCTTTGTCTGAATCTCCTGTTTGTAACCAACCGGACACAACAGACTTTCGTTTTTCTTTTCTTCCCGGAAGTTTTTCGTCAGCGTGCCATAGATACCGATTTGTGTATTGCTGGACACTTCTCCGATCTGGTTGTCTTTCCCATAATAGACAACTCCCTCCAGCTCTCCCGGTGTTCCCCGGACACCTTTTTTGATACCGAGCACCTGTGCTTTGTACAGCCGGCCGTCTGACAGACGGAGCAGGTCTTTGGTCTGTCCGTTTCCGATTCCGTGTCCCAGTGCCCCGAAGTTTCCGTCCTGATCAAAATAGGTCAGCGTGCCGATCCCTGCCATGTCATCCTTCACCCAGAGTCCCAGACGATAGCCTTTGTGTTCTGCTGCCTCAACCGGCTCCACCGATACCTGAATCTGCTCGGCTCCGCGCCACAGGGTCAGCACCACCGGTTGTTCCCCGTACTGATTGATCCGCTCCATCAGTTCTTCTTTTTTCGTGACCGCTTTTCCATTTACAGCAGTAATATAATCCCCCGGAAATACAATGTGTTCTGCCGGCTGCCGGCTGCTTCCGTCCACAGTTTCCACCGGGCCGGATCCCAGCACCAGTACTCCCTGGGCAGCCCCGTAAATGCCCACCACCTGTCCGCTCACGTATAAAGATTTTCCGTTCACCACGGAAACCTGCACCTCTTTCATGGGAAGGATGCCAAACAGATAGCAGGTCAGTGTATATTCCCCCTGCTTCAGCTGGCTGCACGTTTCCACTGCCCGTTCCTGCTTCATTGCCTGAAACGTCCGCTCCCCGATCTGTGCCATAACGGATTGCGGTTTTGTGGACATTGCCAGTGTGACCGGAATTTTTTTGTCCAGTTCCAGTTTCTGCCCCTCCTGCACGTATACATGATCGGGAATGGCATGTATCATGGTGGCATAGGCAAAGCAGCACAGCGCCAGAACATAAATACAGATAATATTTTTGAATATACGCATATAAAAAGACCGCATGCCAAAGGTTCTCCTATCTTCTCGGATACCTTTAGTATGCGGACTTTGGTTTTATCTATTCGTATTTTTCTGCCAGACGTTTCATCTCGCGTGCGCTTTCTAAAACCGTATCCGTGATCTCCACGCCGCCAAGCATCCGCGCCAGTTCCTCGATACTTTCCTCTTCCCGCAGCGGATGAATCCGGGAAACCGTGGACGCATGCTCCACCGATTTTTCAATCAGGAAATGGGCATCTGCCATGGCAGCAATCTGGGGCAGATGAGTGATGCAGATGATCTGGTGCGTCTTTGCCAGCAGTTTCATCTTCTGCGATACCATCTGTGCCGTACGCCCGCTGATTCCACTGTCAATCTCATCAAAGATCAACGTCGGAATCTCATCCGTATCCGCCATGACGGTCTTGACCGCGAGCGCAATACGGGAAAGTTCTCCGCCGGAAGCGACCTTTCCCAGAGGCTTTAACGGTTCTCCCGGATTGGTGGAGATCATAAATTCTGCCTCATCCCAGCCTCCGGCACTGTACTCCGTCTTCCGGAATTCCATCGTAAACTGCACATCTAAAAAATTCAGATCTTCAAGTGCCTGTGCAATCGCTTTCGTCAATCCCTTTGCCGCTTTCTTCCGGATTCCGGAAACCTCTGCACACAGCCCGTCCAATTCTTCTTTCTTCCGGTTCATGGAAGTTAAAAGATCATTTAAGTATTTATCATAATCCTGTAATACGGCAATACGCTTTGTTTTTTCTTCCGCTGACTGCAGAATCTCTTCCATCGTATTTCCATACTTGGATTTCAGGTGATTGATCTCATCAAGCCTCTTTTCGGTCTGATAAAAGACTTCGTCATCAAATTCCTCCCCCGACAGGTAGGAAGAAATCTCATGATTGAAATCGCTCAGCAGATTATCAATATCGGTAAGCATCTGTTCCATCTGCGCAATGCGCTCCTCATATGCCGAAACCGAACTGACTTCCCGCAGGGCACGGCTGATAAGTTCCGATGCATTCTCTCCGGTACCGCCGTCTCCCCCGGTAGCTGCACCGGCAGCCGATATGGCATCCATGATCTTTTTTGCGTTTGCAAATCTGCGATACTGTTCTTCCAGCCGGGTATCCTCCCCGACGGAAAGCTGTGCCTCTTCGATTTCCTTGACTTCATACGCAAGAAACGACAACTCTCTGGCGCGCTCCTCGGTATCCAAAGACGAGGACTCCCACTCTTTTTTCAGTTTCCGGTATTCCTGATAACAGGCGGCAAGACGCTCTTTTTTTTCTCCCAGCGCGTCTTTTGCATAGGCATCGAGGATTTCCAGATGTTTCTTTTTGGAAAGAAGGGACTGGTGCTCATGCTGTCCGTGAATATCGATGAGCAGAGACGCCACCTCTTTTAACCGGGAAGCAGACACTGCTTCTCCATTGATCCGCGCAATTGCCCTTCCGGAAGTTATCTTACGACTTAATATTACTGTTTCATCCTCTGTTTCTATGCCCAGTTGCCGGATCGCATCCAGAACCTTTGGGTTTTCAACCGAAAAGACCAGCTCCACAAGTGCGGTCTCTTCGTTATCCCGGAGCAGTTCCTTTGGAACCTTCTCTCCGAGTGCCAATGCAACCGAACCAATGATGATGGATTTACCGGCACCGGTCTCTCCTGTCAAAATATTAAGTCCTTCTTTAAATTCTACCTCTGTCTCTGTAATAAGAGCGAGGTTCTTCACATGTAGATTTTGTAACATACATTCTCCTTCTACCTTTCCGAAGCATTTTTATTACTGTTCTACAATTTTCCGAAGCTTTTTCATGATGTGCACCGCGTCATCGGACGTACGGATCACACACAGAATCGTGTCGTCTCCCGCAAGTGAGCCGACAATCTCCTGCATACGCATGGCATCTACTGCAGCCGCAACGGCTCCCGCCATACCGGACACGGTTTTGATCACAACAATATTTTCCGCAGCATCCACGGACAAAAATCCTTCCCTGAGAACCCTTGCATATTTTTCCATCATATTGGAATCCGCGTCCGTAATCACCGCATATTTTTGTCTGCCGTTGTCGGTCGAAATCTTTGTCAGCTTCAGTTCACGGATATCACGGGATACGGTTGCCTGGGTAACCTGAAACCCTTCTTTTTCGAGATATGCGGACAATTCTTCCTGTGTTTCCACATCTTTTTTCTGAATCAATTCGAGTATCTTTGCCTGTCGTGTTGTTTTCATATGTCCTCCTTTGCGTCCTACGGTCTCATCTTTTTCCTCAGTATTTCCAGGAAACTCTGGTTACTGATTTTGCAGATCCAGATGGTACTTTGTGCCTGTGCAATCCGCACACGGTCTCCCACGTGCAGATGCTCCGGTGTGTCCCCGTCAAAGCTGACACATGCCGTCTCGTCCTTTTGAAACCGTCTGCTTCCCATCTCGATCTCCACCACATCCTCCGCTCCAAACACAATGCTTTTGGAGTTTAAGTCATGTGCATTGATCGGTGTCAGAAGAAGTACCCTTGCTTTCGGGTCCACGATCGGACCTCCGGTGGAAAGATTATACCCTGTGGAACCGGTCGGTGTCGCAACAATCACGCCATCTGCGTGGTAAGTTGTCAGATATTCCCCATTGACATACACATTTAAAAGCAGCATGGACAGATCCCCGGACCAGTGGATCACGACATCATTCAATGCCATATGTGCGCCGTTTCCGCCAATTTTTTCGCCGGTCAGAACAATCCGCTCTTCCATGATGCAATCATCCTGCATCAGACAGTCGATGGCATGAAATACGGTAGCTTCCTCAAGCTCACACAGATACCCCAGTGTCCCAAGGTTGACACCGATCAGCGGAATCTGCAGCGCCTCCACCTTGGTTGCTGCGCGGATTAACGTGCCGTCTCCGCCGAGAACAAGGATACATTCCGTGTCTGCCGGAATCTCGGAAAGTGCAAAATCTTTCTGGTTATCATCCTCCACATTGCTGACACAGATTGCAGCACTGCCGCCCTTTTGTTGTATGTACGAGACAATTTCGTTTGAGAGTGTCAGATCACGATCTTTGTACCGGTTCGTGATCAGCATAAATTTACGCATCTACTTATCCAATTCTCCGTGTGCTGCTTCCACAACTGCGTGAATATCCACGGATTCCTCCTTTATTGCTTCGTCCGATTTTTCAATATGCACGAGATACTCGATGTTTCCCTCCGGTCCCTTGATCGGTGAGTATTCCAGATGGTGTACCGAAAATCCGTTTTCCAGTGCAAAGGTAATGATCCTCTCGATCACTTCCTCGTGAACGGCCTTATCACGTACCACGCCTTTCTTTCCCACTTTTTCCCGTCCGGCTTCAAACTGTGGTTTGATCAGACATACCATCTGTCCGCCGTCCTTTAACAGTGCGCGTGCCGCCGGGAGCACTTTGGTCAGGGAAATAAATGAGACATCCACCGAAGCAAAATCGAGCACATCATCGATATCTTCCGGTGTGACATAGCGGATGTTTGTTTTTTCCATACAGACAACCCTTGGGTCCTGGCGCAGTTTCCATGCAAACTGGCCATATCCCACATCGACGGAATACACTTTCTTTGCCCCGTTCTGCAGCATGCAGTCCGTAAACCCGCCCGTCGAAGCACCGATGTCCATGCACACCATGCCATCTAAGGAAATGGAAAAATGTGTCATCGCTTTTTCCAGTTTCAGACCGCCGCGGCTGACATATTTCAATGTATTTCCGTGGATCTCAATCGGAGCATCCTCTGCAAAAGTGCTTCCCGCCTTATCCTCCCGGTTATTGTTGACAAATACATTGCCTTCCATAATCATGGTCTTTGCCTTTTCCCGCGATGGTGCCAGACCACGTTTTACAAGAAGTACATCCAATCGTTCTTTCATAATTCCTCCGGTAATTCTGCTAATATTTTTTCCGTCACGGAATCTGCATCCAGTCCCAGTGCTTTTTTTAATTCGCCAACACTTCCATGTTCCACAAAGCAGTCAGGAATTGCAATCCTGAGGACCTTTGTATGCAGTGCTTCTTCCTCCAGAAATGCAGCCACATGCTCTCCAAATCCCCCGCTTGCCACGTTCTCTTCCATCGTCACAAGAAGCGGATGGGATTCTGCCAGTTTCCGCAGGCAGTTTTTATCCAGTGGCATGGCAAATCTTGCATTTACCACCGTTGTCGGGATTCCTTTTTCTGCCAGTTTTTTTCTTACCTGCCAGGCGGTTTCCACCATCGAACCGATTGCAAAAAGTGCAACCTCTGTACCCTCGGCGAGTACTTCCGCACAGCCTTTTTGAATCGGTGCCCGCTGATCTTTCCAGAGATCGCAGGCTTCTCCGCGCGGATAACGGATCGCCACCGGTTCCTCTGCAGCAATCGCAAACTTGAGCATATCGGAAAGCTCCCATTTGTTTTTCGGAGCCATAACCGTCAGGTTCGGAATACTTGACAGATACGACAGGTCAAAAATTCCCTGATGCGTGGCGCCATCCTTTCCGACTAATCCTGCACGGTCTACGGCAAACACAACCGGGAGATTCTGTGCACACACATCATGTAATACCTGGTCATAGGCACGCTGTAAAAAGGAAGAATACACCGCAAATACCGGTTTGAGTCCTGCCTTTGCCATACCGGCCGCAAACGTCACCGCATGCTCCTCTGCAATTCCCACATCAAAAAAACGTTCCGGGAAAAGATTTTTAAATCTCTTTAAACCGGTTCCATCTGCCATCGCTGCGGTAATCGCAACCACCTTCAGCTCCCGCTCCCCCATTTTGCGCATGACTGTGGAAAACACATCCGTGTAATGCGCTTTTTCCTGATGATACAGCGGAACACCGGTGTCAATGTCAAACGGTCCCGTTCCATGGAAGCGCGCCGGATGACGCTCGGCAGGAAGATATCCCTCTCCCTTGATCGTGCGTACATGAACCAGCACCGGACCGCGCACACGCTTTGCTTCCGCAAGCACTTTTCGGATTTCTTTTATGTTGGTGCCATCCACCGGGCCTAAATATGTGATACCCATATTTTCAAAAAACATTCCCGGAACAAACAGCTGTTTGATACCGCTTTTGGCATTCCGGATCCGTTTGACCATCCGTTCCCCCACAACCGGAATCCGGTTCAGGGAATTTGTCACACCGTCTTTTAAATCCAAATATGCGTCCGAGGTGCGGAAAGAATTCAGATACTGGTTCATTCCTCCCACATTTTCGGAGATCGACATCTGGTTATCATTTAACACAATAATAAAATTGGTTTTCATGCGGGAAGCATTGTTCATTGCTTCGTATGCCATACCGCCGGTCAGTGCCCCGTCTCCGATCACAGAGACCACATAATAATTGTCACCGGTCAGTTCCCTCGCCTGCGCCATGCCAAGTCCTGCGGAAATGGAAGTGGAGCTGTGCCCGGTATTGAATGCATCCGCCGGATCTTCCTGTGTCTTTGGAAAGCCGCTCATCCCGCCATACTGCCGTAAAGTGGCAAACCCCAACTTACGCCCGGTTAAAATCTTGTGCGTGTAGGACTGATGTCCGACATCCCAGATAATCCGGTCTCTCGTCAGGTCAAATGACAGATGAAGCGCCATCGTCAGTTCAATCACACCCAGATTCGATGCCAGATGTCCTCCGGTTTTTGCAATATTTTCCACCAGAAAATCACGGATTTCTTCCTGTAGCTCCGCCAGTTCTTCCTCGTTTAGTTGTTTGATATCATTTACTTTTTTTATCCGATCTAAAACCATGTTGCCCTCGAAAAATTAATGATCCCTGTTGATCAAATAGAAAAACAGGTCATGCAGAAACGTATGCTCTCCTTCAAATTCATCCAATATCTTTATTGCTTCCCCGGAAAGCCGCTCTACATCCTTTTTTGCCTGCTCCAGCCCCTCGAATGTCACATAGGTTGCCTTCTCATTTTCTGCATCACTGCCGATCGGCTTACCGAGTTTTTCAAAAGATCCCGTGACATCGAGAATATCATCCTGAATCTGAAAGGCAAGTCCCAGCTTTGCTCCAGCTTCCTGCATACGCGCAACCGACACTTCATCCGCGCCTGCCAAAATGGCTCCGATCATAAGCGATGCTTCAATCAGCGCTCCGGTTTTTAACCGGTAGATAAAGTCCAGCCGGTTGCGGTCGATGGTCTGTCCGGTTTTCTCGCTCTCCACGTCAACCACCTGGCCACCGATCATTCCGTATACGCCTGCTTTTTGTGCCAGCACAGAAAAAGCTCTGGCAATCCGCCAGTCTCCTTCGTTTCTGGTCAGCGCTGCGGCCACGGTCTCAAACGCATAATTTAAAAGGGCATCCCCCGCAAGGATTGCCATTGCTTCCCCGTATACCGCGTGGGTTGTCTTTTTCCCACGCCGGTATTCGTCGTTATCCATCGCCGGAAGATCATCATGGATCAGTGAATAGGTGTGGATCATCTCAATCGCCGCCATAAAATCATCAATTGCCGGATTCGTTCCGTCAAACATCTGGTAAGATGCTTCCATCAGCATCGGCCGCAGACGCTTTCCGCCTGCAAAAACACTGTATTCCATGGCATCGAGCACGGTCTGCTGAAACCCTTTTTCCTGTGGCAGAAACGGTGCGATCCGTGCTTCAATGTCTGCCGCCCTGCGTTTTATTTCCTGTCTGATCTCCATCAGAATTCCTCCAATTTTCCATCCTGGTTCAGTACAAGCATTGCCTTTTCTATCGTATCCAAAGACTGGCCGGCTGCTTTGATCTGTTCCAGTCCCTCTTTGTATAGGGCAAACGAACGGTCTAACGTTACGTTTTCGTCTTCCATCGCATCAAGTATGGCATCGATCTTTGCAAACCGTTCCTCCAGTCCCGGTTCTTTTTTTTCTAATTCATCACTCATTTTTTACTCCTCCGGCTGCCTGAATTTCTGTCACTGCTGCCGTCAGTGTGCCATCCAGCAAATGGATCTGCACGGTATCTTTTTTCCTGATCTGGTGGATGCTCCGCAGTGCCTGATGGTTCCCATCCTCCACGAATGCATACCCTCCACGGAGTTTCTTTACCGGGGAATAGCTCTCCAGCGTGCCTGCCAGAAGTGCCAGGCGGTGTCTGCGCTCACGCAGCAGTTCCTCCATGCGTCCGGTCAGTTTCTCTTCATACTCTGCCACTCTTCGCCGGTTTTCATTCATCCGCTGCTGAGGGCTGAGATAGTGCAGGCGCATCCTCTGGTGCTCCAGATGGTTTCTTGCCACGGTTACTTTCCTTTGGAGTTCTTTGTCCATCTGCTGCCGCATGCCAAGCAGTTCCTGCATTGCCTGCCGGTAATCAAACACCGCCAGCTCCGCTGCTGCAGACGGAGTCGGTGCCCGCAGGTCTGCGACATAATCTGCAATCGTAAAGTCCGTCTGATGACCGACAGCGGAGATCACCGGAATCCGGCAGTCAAAAATGGCCCGTGCCACCATTTCTTCGTTAAATGCCCACAGATCCTCTATGGATCCACCGCCCCGTCCGACAATGATTACATCCACGCCGATCTGTTCAAGTGCATGAATTCCATGGACAATTGATGCTGCCGCACCCTCTCCCTGCACCAGGGCCGGGCAGAGAATCAGCTGCACATACGGGTTCCTGCGCCCGGCGATGTTACGGATATCCTGAATTGCTGCCCCAGTCTCTGCCGTAACAATCCCCACGGTTTTCGCATACTTTGGAATGGGCTGTTTGTATTCTTCTGCAAACATTCCCATTTCTTCATGTTCCCGCTTTAACGCTTCAAATTTCAGATACAGATTTCCCTCTCCATCCCGTTCAATCGTCCGTGCATAGATCTGGTATCTGCCATCTCTTTCATACACTTCCACGGATCCGGTTACAACCACGCGGTCGCCCTCTTTCATCGGGAATTTTAATCCTTCCCTGCGGCTTCCTGCAAACATGATCGCGTTTATCGTTCCGTCTGCATCTTTCATTGTAAAATAAATATGCCCGCTGGAGTGATACTTACAGTTAGATACCTCTCCCTTGATGCTGATATGGTGCAGCATAAAGTCCTGAGCGAACATATTTTTAATGTATTTATTTACCTGCCCTACCGAATATACATGTTTCATCATTCTGCAAACTTTGCAAGAATTCCATTGACAAATGCCGGTGACTCATTGGTTCCGTATTGTTTTGCCAGTTCCACAGCCTCATTGACCGCAACCTTAAACGGAATCTCATCATCGTAACGGATCTCATATACCGCCAGACGAATCAATGCCAGATCCACTTTTCCCATACGGGTTGTCTTCCAGCCTTTTGCAACTTCGTTGATCGCCTCATCAATTTCTGACAGATGGTTATAGATATCCCGATAGCGCTCTGCGATATACTGGAAATCCTTGTCTGTCACATGGTCAACTTCCTCGCCAAATAATACCAGCTGTTCTGACAGTTCTCCCGCGTCAAAAAATTCTACACGGAAAAGCATCTTAAATACATTTTCTCTTAACTCTCTTCTTGTCATCTTCTCTCCTCGCTTAAAAATAAAGGATGTCTTTCATTTAGACATCCTTTATTATACCATATTCTGTTTCGAATACAAAGATTTAATTGTCAGTTCCCATATCAACACTTGCAATACGGACATTGACAACAGCGACTGTCAGACCTGTCATATTCTCAATGGCAGCCTTTACTTTATCCTGTACCTTGGCAGAGACTTCCGGAATGCTGTAACCATATGCAATGTTGATGGCAACATCAACCTTTACTTCATTGTCCATAATTTCAATCATGATTCCCTTAGAAAGGTTCTTCATGCCGAGCTTGCTGACAATTTCGTTTGTGATGTTTCCCGCCATGGAACTGACGCCATCTACTTCTGTTGCTGCAAGTCCTGCAATGATCGCAACGACTTCATCTGCGATACGGACATCCCCGATGGGATCTGATTTTATCTGAACTGTTTTTCTGCTATCAGCCATAATACAATTGCCTCCTCAGTATTTTATCTTTGCTTATTATAACAGACTCTGTATTATTTGGAAAGCATAAAATTATACAACCTGTCCCTTGGATACATATACCTGATACGACTCATTTCCGGTCAATGACTTGCCCTCTGTGACACGTACATTCTTGTCGGTAATCACGTATTCCACGCTTGCATTATCTTCCACTACGGTATCCTGCATCAGCACACAGTTTTTCACTTTTGCGCCTTTTCCAACGTGAACGCCTCGAAACAGGACGCTGTTTTCGACCTCTCCCTCGATCACACAGCCATCGGCAACCATAACATTCTTTGCTTTGGAACCGTTGATATAACGGGTCGGGTTATCGTCACGGATCTTGGTGTAAATCTGATTTGGAGAAAACAGTGCATTTAAGTTTTCTTCCTGTAACAGACGCATATTTTCTTCAAAATAACTCTGGGTATCATGGATATTGACCACATAGCCATCGTAACAGAACCCGCGGATATCCAGCCGGTCAATCTGCTTGTCCAAAAGGTCACGTACAAAGTAAGTATGCCCATGTACATACGCATCATCTATCATATTGATCAAAAACTCGCGTTCTACCACATAAATATTCATGCTGAAATTCATCTCCCCCTCTTCGGTCGGGTTGATGTAAATCTTGCTGACGCGGTCTCCGTTCATGCCGAGTGCATAGTACAGATCCATGCGGTCCCTGCTCTGACGGATAAATGCCTTCGGAATTTCCTGCTTGCGGTACATCATGGTCACATCCGCACCACTCTTGATATGCGCATCTAAAAGTTCATTAAAATCAAAATTGATGGCAATATTTGCATCGGTCATAATGACATATTTCTGTGGCTGCTTTAACAGATATCCGCGCAGACTCTCAAGTGCCTCGATGCGTCCCTCGAATACCTTTACCTGTTTCTGTGCGAACGGAGGAACAATATTCAGGCCTCCGTTTTTGCGGACCAGATCCCACTCACGGCCGGCGCCGAGATGATCCAGCAGGGAATGGTAATTTTTTCTTACGATAATGGAAATATTGTCAATTCCGCTATGTACCATGCTGGAAAGAATAAAATCGCACATGCGGTATCTGCTGGCAAATGGAATGGATGCCATGAGGCGCTCCGAAGCCAGCTCCGGCACCATTGCATCATAGCTGTTCGGGAAAATAATTCCCAATGCCTCTGTCTTTGAATTTAACATTGCTCCTCACCCTCCTTCACATCTTCATAAATCATAGCGCTCGGACCAATTTTGGCGCCTTTTCCGATCGTCACATCCGCTGCAATTGTGGCAACTTCTCCGACACCTTCTCCTTCTGGCTTAGCTCCCACAACGGCATCTTCTTCTACGGTTGCATTTTCTGCAATGATACAGTGTCTGACAACTGCACCTGCCTTAATGGTGGAATGTCCCATCACAACCGCATCCTCTACGATAGCACCTTCCTCCACGGTAACACCCGAAAACAGAATCGAATGTCTGACCGTTCCCTTGATATTACATCCATCGGTAATCAGACAGTTATCCAACACAGCATTCTCTCCGATTCTGTGACCGGTCATACCACTGTTTCGGCTGTAAATCTTCCAGTTTTCATCAAACAGATTGATTCCACTGTGCTCCGGATCAAGCACTTCCATATTTGCCTCCCACAGAGACGGAATGGTTCCGACATCTTTCCAGTATCCGTTGAAATGATAGGCATACATCTTTCTTCCGTCACGCAGAAGATTTGGAATGATATTGTTTCCAAAATCATTCTCGGAAGTCGGGTCAGCCTCATCCTCGATCAGATATTTCTTTAAAATATCCCAGTTAAATATGTAAATTCCCATGGATGCAAGATTGGACTTCGGTTCCTTTGGCTTCTCCTGGAACTCGGTAATCTTGTCATCCTCGTCTGCTACCATCAGGCCGAAACGGGAAGCATCCTCCCACGGCACTTCCATGACTGCGACAGAAAATTCTGCCCCTTTCTGCTTGTGGAACTCAAGGAAATCACTGTAATCCTGTTTGCAGATCTGGTCTCCGGAAAGAATAATCACATACTGCGGATCATAGCGCTCAATAAAAGCAATATTCTGATAAATGGCATTTGCCGTACCCTTGTACCAGTCAGACCCCGATGCTTTCTGGTACGGTGGAAGTACATGCACGCCTCCGTAAAGACGATCCAGATCCCACGGCTGGCCATTTCCAATATACTCGTTTAATACAAACGGCTGATACTGGGTCAGAATACCCACCGTATCAATTCCTGAATTTACGCAGTTCGACAGTGGAAAATCAATGATACGGTACTTTCCCCCAAACGGAACTGCAGGCTTTGCAAGCTTCTGTGTCAGTGCATATAATCTGGACCCCTGGCCTCCGGCAAGCAACATCGCAACTAGTTCTTTTGCCATATAAGTATCCCCCTTCTGTTCATAATAATTGCACTTATTATGGTAACATAAAAGGGGGATAATTCCTAGTACTTTTGGCTCTTTTCGTTTATTTTAGTGCAAAGATTTCTGTGCCGTATACAGTTTGTAATATCTGCCTTTCTTTTTCATCAGTTCTTCATGCGTTCCCGCCTCTGCGATTCCTCCGTCATCAATATACATGATCTTGTCACAGCCACGGATCGTGGAGAGCCGGTGCGCAATAATGAAGGACGTCCTGCCCTTAAGCATACGGTTTAATCCGGTCTGCAATGCTTTTTCTGTCTGCACATCAATGCTGGAAGTTGCCTCATCCAAAATCAGAATTGCCGGGTCACAAAGCAGTGTTCTCGCAAAAGAAATCAGCTGTTTCTGTCCCTGGGAAAGCATGGACCCGCGCTCCCGCACCTGTGTTTCATATCCTTTCGGCATTTCCCGGATAAACGGATCGGCACAGACAATTTTTCCCGCTTTTTCAATTTCCTCCTGTGTGGCATCCAATTTTCCGTACCGGATATTATCTGCAATTGTTCCCGAAAAAATAAAACTGTCCTGCATCATAATCCCCATCTGCGCACGGAGAGAATGAATGGTCACATCTGCGATATCCTGATCATCGATCAATACCTTTCCGTCATTGACATTGTAGAACCGTGAAATCAGATTGACGATGGTACTCTTTCCGGCCCCGGTCGGTCCTACAAGTGCAACACTCTCCCCGGGATTTACCGTAAAGGATACGTCTTTTAATATCGTTTTTGTCTCATCATATGCAAAGGTCACATGGTCAAACGTAACTTTCCCCCGGATCTTTGGCATCTTGATCGCATGCTCTGCATCTTTTACGGTAACCGGCTCATCGATGGTTTCAAAGATCCGTTCCAAATAAGCGATATTATTGATAAAATTGTTGAATATATTTCCAAGGTTCATGATCGGCTGCCAGAAATACGAAGCATAACTGGAAATCGCCACGATCGTTCCCAGCGACTTATTTCCCTGCCCGAAAATGACAAGGCCAAACAAAAAGATGGCAGCACGGACAAACACCGAAATGGTATCAATGCCCGGCCATACAAGGTTTGAGTAGCGCACAGCGGTATTCCAGGTCCGTCTGCATTCTTTGGAAAGTCCGTTAAAGATTTTTGCATTTTCATCCTCACGTGCAAAAATCTGTGTAATCCGGGCACCTACAATATTTTCCTGCAGATACGCATTTAAGTTTGAGTTCTTGTTGGATACGGCCTGCCACGCCTTTCTCTGCTTATTTTTGATCCAGAACATAAAGACGGCAAGCACGGGAACTCCACACAACACAACCAGTGCCATCTGCACATCTACCATAAACATAAAAATAATAATAAACAGCAGATTAAATGCTTCCAGCACGATATTGATCAGTCCGTTTGACAACATATCCGATACCGAATTGACATAATTGACCACCCGGATCAGAATCTTTCCATGCGGTCTGTCGTCGTAATACTGAAACGGAAGTTCCTGCAGATGTTCAAACAGGTCCTTGCGGATATCATAAATAATATTCTGACTGACATCCACCATGATGCGGCTGCGGATCGTGGTAAAAATCACGCTGACCACATAGATGGCAATCAGCGCCGCCACCAGAGAAAATAACAGTCTCATATTTTTATCAGGCACCGCAATATCAAGTGCCCGCTGAATAATCATCGGTGCCACGTACCCGAACGCTCCTCCGATTCCGCTGAGGACGATCGCAAGGATCATACCCCTGCGATATTTTTTGATATAAGATGACGCCCGGAGCAGATGCCGGATATCAAACGGTTCTTCCAGGATTTCATCCTGCTTATATGTATTCTTTGCCATTGTCTCACCCCCTATACCAGGTCTTCGCCGGTCTGCAGCTGTACCAGTTCGTAATAATATCCTTTTTTTGCCATAAGTTCCTCATGATTTCCCATCTCCGTGATCCGTCCATGCTGCATCACCAGAATCTGATCCGCCACCATCGTAGTGGAAATCCGCTGCGCGATAATTACCTTCGTACACGAAAAATCCAGATGCCGCAGTGCTTCCTGAATCTGTTTTTCCGTTTCCATATCCACCGCAGAGGTCGTATCGTCCAGAATCAGAATCGAAGGCCGCACCGCCAGTGCTCTTGCCAGGGAAATTCGCTGTTTCTGTCCGCCGGAAAGGCCTACGCCACGCTCTCCGACCACCGTATCATATCCTTCCGGCATCTTTGAGATAAAATCAGATGCTGCAGAATATTTTGCAAATTTTTCCACTTCTTCGAGATCAATGCTGCTGTCTCCGTAGGCAATGTTTCCCTCGATCGTATCGGAATACAACAGCACATCCTGTGTGGCAAGTCCGATCTGTTTGCGCAGGTCGGACAGTCTGAAATTCTGCACCGGTATATCATCGATCCGCACTTCCCCTTTCGTCGGCTCATAAAACCGCGGGATCAGGTTGATCAGGGAAGTCTTTCCGCAGCCGGTTTCTCCCATGATTGCAATGGTCTCCCCCGGTTTTACGGTAAAGGAGATATCATGCAGCACCGGAAGCTCCCCATCTTCATACTGAAAGGATACCTCCCGGAATTCGATTTTCCCGTCAAAGCGGTCCGGGTGTGCAGCTGCATCCAAAGCATCTTTGATCTGTGGTTCGGAATAATAGATCTCCATCACCTTTTTGGATGCGGCCGAGAACCGCTGAAATTCATTCATGATATTTCCCATCTGGCGCATTGGGTTGGCAATTGCCCAGATCAGTCCGGAAAATGCCACATAATCTCCCATCGTCAGTTCGCCCCGAATTAAAAAGACACCGCCCACGGCCAGCATCACTACCGGCATAAGGTTTGCAATGCTTTCCACATATGGGAAAAATTTCAGCCATACCATGCTGGTTTCTTTGTTCGTCTCTGCATAATCTTTGTTTGCCCGGTCAAATTTTTCAATTTCATATGCTTCCCTGGCAAACGCTTTTACCACACGGTTTCCGGAAATATTTTCCTGCGCATAGGTGTTCATCTGTGCCAGTTTTTCACGCAGTTTCGCATGCATCGGTGCCACCTTGTTTTTGAACAGATAAATGATAAAAAACACAAACGGCGAAATAATTAACAGGCTCAGAGCCATTTTCCAGTTCATATAAAAGAAGTATATTGCCACCACACCAAACAGGGAAAATGATTCGATCACCATGCGGATCACCCATGCAACCATGTGGCGCACCGCATCCAGATCGCCCGTAACACGCGTCATCAGATCGCCGGTACGATATGTGCTGTAAAAGGTCATATCCTGCCTCTGGATTTTGTCATACAAAAAATTGCGCACACGGTACAGTACCGTCTGTGACACATGCTCGTAAATCATACAGTCTCCATAGACAATCACACCGCGAAGTACAGTAAATGCAATCATCAGGATGAGCAGATGATAGAACAAACCGCTATTTGTTCTCATATTTTCCCGCGCATCTGCCCCGCTTAAAAACAGATCCACAATTCTTCCGGAATAATACGGAACCGTCAGCTGCAATATATTATAGACAACGGTTCCCAGCATGCCGATCACATATAATACACGTCTGCCTTTCATATTTTCCCACAGCCACTGTATTTTTGTCTTTGGAAACAATGTTTCTTTTTTCACTTTCATCACAAGCCCCCACTGTCTTTCTTGTCAAATTTCTGTTATTGTATCAATTATTTTTGAATTATGATATAATACAATAACATAAAAATAGAACAAATCTATTCTATTTTTATGATTTTTGTTTTAATACCAGGAGGTCATATGAACGAAAATTTATTTGAATACAGTGATATGCTGCGCTCTCCTATTGAAGCTTTTTGCTGTGGCACCGGATACTGGGAAGGTCCCGTTTCCTCCCACTGGCACTATTTTCTGGAACTTGTCTATGTGCAGGAAGGATCTGTAACGGTCAGCTGTAATGACAATACCTGTCTCCTGAAAAAAGGAGCCTTTATTGTATTTCCTCCGCAGTCAATGCACTCCATCTATCATACCGATGATAAGCCCTATGTTTACATCTGCTGTAAATTCAATCTCAACCGCATAAAACTTTCCGAGAATTATCTGCCAAATTTAAACTTTGCCTTTCACCAGATTTTAAACAGCACAAACCCTCCGCTGGTTTTTGATTCGGACAACCTGCCCGATTTTCCTGCTGAACTGTTTTTCACGGATATCTTAAAAGAGGTTCAGGAAAAACTCTACGGATATGATGCCTGTGTTTATGCCCAGTTCGCCCGGCTGATCGTACAGCTGCTGCGTTTCTGGCTGGAACAGGGAATTTCTTTTGATACGGATCAGATCCCGGAAGTGGAGGAAGAAGCGATGCAGAATGTTTTGATGTATATCGATGATCATTCCCAGGAAAATATCAATATTGAATCTCTGGCGCGCACATATCATATGAGTTATTCTTACTTTGCCCGGCAGTTCCGTAAATACTATGGGCAAAGCTGCAAGCAGTATATCGAATTTGTGCGGCTGAGCAAAGTGGAAAACCTCCTTTTATTTACCGGCCATGATTTAAGTTATATTGCGGGAGAAACAGGCTTTGCCGATTGCAGCCATCTAATCCGTACCTTTAAAAAACGCTATCAGATGACACCGAAACAGTTCCGCTTACAACATCAGAATATACGAAACTGACGTTTCCAATCTATGGGATTTTTTCCTTTTTCCCAAAAGTTTCTTCTTTTATGCTATACTATAGGAAACAATTCATAACGGAATAAGGAGGAAATCCCATGAAACGATTACACTTCACCAGATGCAGGACTTCTTTGCTTGCTGTTTTACTTGCCTTTTCCGTAGCTTTCGTACCTGTACCACCCATTTCTGATACAAGTTCCGATTCTGCTGCGCTTATCACGACTGCACAGGCTGCCCAAAAGAACACAAAAGACCGTTTTTCCATCAAAGAAGTTCCAAAATACAATGGAAAATCTTCTGTGGCTGTACATGGAAATAAACCATATTTCACCAGCCGGGAAAAGCAAAACACCAACACTTTTGAATCCTACCATAAACTCGACAAGCTCGGACGATGCGGTGTGGCCTATGCCAATGTGAGCAAAGACACCATGCCGACCGAAGCGCGCGGGGAAATCGGTCAGATCCGGCCATCCGGCTGGCACACAGTCAAATACACCGGTGTCGTGGACGGCAACTATCTGTATAACCGCTGCCACCTCATCGCCTACTGCCTTACTGCGGAAAATGCCAATAAAAAGAACCTGATCACCGGCACCCGCTACATGAACAATGAAGGTATGCTTCCTTTTGAGGAAAAAACCGCACGATATATAGACAAAACCAATAACCATGTCTTATACCGCGTGACACCGGTTTTTGAGGGCAGTAACCTGGTCGCTTCCGGTGTCCTGATGGAAGCTTATTCTGTGGAGGATCAGGGAAAGGGCATTTGTTTTTGTACCTACTGCTACAATGTACAGCCGGGTGTTGCCATAGATTATGCCACCGGTGACAGTCATCTGAATGGAAAAAATGACCAGAATTCCCATAATAGTTCTGCAAAGGAACACGCATCCGCGGTCTATATTTTAAATACTAACACCAAAAAATTCCACAAACCGGACTGTTATTCGGTAAAGCAGATGAGCAGTAAAAACCGAAAAAAATACAAGGGGCTCCGCAAGAAATTGATCAAAGACGGATATTCCCCTTGTAAAAACTGCAACCCATAACGGCTGCCGGTATTTTGACAACTATACTTCAAACGTATTCAGCCTTGCGGCAAGTTCGTGGGAACCTGCTGTAAGTCCTGATATATCATTTTCCACCTCATTCATATGTGCTGCCAGTTCCTGTGTCGTTGCCGTAACCTGCTGGCTTGCGGCTGCGGTGCTTTGTGCACTTCCTTCTATCTTTTCCACCTGCTCCGATACGGAATGGATCTCTGACATGGTCTGTAAAACGATGGATGAAATCCGGGCTACTTTTTCATTCGTCTCGGAAATGCCATCTTCAATCAGGGAAAAGGAAGTAATCACTTCGCTGGTATCATCAATATTTGTCTGATTGCTGTTTACAACCAGATCAATACATTTTGCACACTCTTCAAATCCGTTGACAAGTGATGTGATAATGGTTTTGATGCGCTCCAGCTCATTGGATGTATTCTCAGACAATCCTTTGATGCTTTCTGCAACAACGGCAAACCCTTTTCCGGCTTCCCCTGCCCGTGCTGCTTCAATGGATGCATTCAGGGCAAGCAGGTTTGTTTCGGATGCGATTTCTTCAATACTGGAGAGAATTTCTGACATTTTTTCGATGGTCTGGTTCGTTTCTGCAATCCGGGAAGCAATGGTGGAAACATTATCGGTCATCTGTGCACTTCCCTTTGACATTGCCTCTATATGGTGTTTCATATTACCGGAATTTTCGCGCAATGTCTCTGTACATTGATTGATATTCTCTGTTGCAGAAGCTATTTCATCCTCCCCACTCTGGATATCCGTAATGGTTTTATGCATCTGTCCGATTGCTTCTGCCTGATGGGTTGCTTCCGCTGCAATGCCTTCAATGGCATCTGCAATCTGCCCGGTCGCTTTGCGTGCGGAATCGGTCATGTCCTTCAACCGGTCCCCGGTATCCGTTACGCTCTGGGATATGGACATACTGTCTTTTATGATGCCGCCAAATTTTTCCATGGATTCATTGGCATTTCTGACCATTGCACCAAGTTCGTCCTGCCGGTTTATCACGTTACTGTCAACCGCACCGATGAGTTTCCCGGAAGAAATGTTTTCGAGCTTTCCACGGATGACATCCAATACCTTTACGAGACGTCTTGCGACAAAATAAGTAAGGAATATCATTGCTATGATAAGGATAATACACTCAGCGATCAGTATGCACACATCCTGCCGGAAAGTCTGTTCGATTTTTTTCGTATTTGCACTTGCCTCAATATTTGCATTGATATCATCCGTATAGCATCCTGTCGTCAGTACCCAGTTCCACGGCTCAAATTCCTCACTGTAAGCAATTTTAGGTGCCTGTGTTTTGCCATCTGCCTTCGTAAAAATAAATTCATTGAACCCACCGCCTTTTTCTGCGGCTTTCATGATTTCCTATATGATCATGACCCCGTTATTGTCTTTTAATTCTTTCCGGTTTGATCCTTCCTGATCCGGCAGGATCGGATGCATGACAAGGGTATAATCCGTACTGTCTACCCAGATATATCCATCTCCTTCATCTCCGTAGCGGAAATTCCTCAATGTCTCAAGAGCGCTTGTCTTTGCGGTTTCTTCATCCATCTGCCCGTTTTTGAACTGGTCGTAATAATACTTCACGATGGTAATTCCCGACTGTACCTGCGACTTTACTTCTGTTTTGTACCCATCCAGAATATCCTCATACCGGATATCTTTAATGGTTGTTTCCGTAAATTTGAATATGCCCGCACATGTGCCGACAAGGATCAGACATGCCGCTATGACAATTCCTGTAAAAATTACGGACAGTCTGGCTGACAGTGATTTTTTCATTTGTAAGACCTCCCAATTGCTAAACATAGCTTATATATTTACTGTTACTGTTATGTTATATTATAACACTTTTCCCATGTTTATCCAACAGACGCAGCCCTATTTTCCAATGATTTCATCGGTATTGATGAATTCATACGGTGTCTGCTGGTAAACGTAATAAAATAACCGGTCGGCATTCGTCAAGCGTTATGTTACTTTTTACGTTTTCAATTCTTTTATTAGATGTTTGTTACCTACCTTTAAAATAAGAAAGGACACGCTTTTTCGGAAAGTAATTTTCTAATCGTTGTCTCTCCGATGTTGGAATATACAACAGCCTCTTGAATTGTGAGATTTATTTTGTCTTTGATTTCAACTAGCTGTTTTATGTATACCAGAAGGCAATATCTTCGGTTGGAATTGAATGGTTTAACCGGGCAGATTTGCCTATAAAAAATGCACCTATTACGAGTGCTGTTATTATGATAAGATATGTGATTTTGCGTTTCATGGTCGTTTTTCTCCTTTTAATTTGCATAGTCTCTCGGAATCTCTAAGCCTGTATTTCTGCGGCTTCTGAGATTCCATTTTTATTTTTTCTCCACCTTTTTTTCAAAAAGTTCTTGACATTTGCCCCTAAAAATGCGGTGCTTCGCGCCTCTTGATCAATAAGGCATGTTTGACGCAAGGTCTATAAAAGTGCGCCACTTTTCATCATTTATTACTTTTCATGTCCGTTCTGGATAATATTTACTTTTCAAGGTTCATCCGACCAATGAATCTTAGTCGGAAGGCTCATGATTCCGAGAGCCTATTTGCGTTTGGGGTAAAAAATAGCACCTAACAGATTTTGATTTCCGTTAGATGCTATATAAATCGGATTATTTATGTTTTCGCTTCGCCTACATAAAGCAGTAATGTAGGCTATTTCTGTAATGTTTGCATTGGTACAAACTCAATTTTTAACTGCATTCCCAATCCAGAAGCAAGTTTCTTTAATAATTTTAAACTTGGGTTTCTCGTACCATTTTCCAACTTGCTTATATCTGCTTGATCAATCCCTGTACGTGCAGCAAGTTCCTTTTGCGTTAAATTCTGCTCAATTCGTGCATCAATCATAGCACGGATGACATCCATTTCTGGCTGAATGTCATCCCATTCTTTTTTAAATTCAGGATCTTTTAACTGTTCCTGTAAATAATCATCGAATTTCATATTATTCACCATTCCTTTCTATAAAGTCTTTTCTGTACTTTTTCGCTTTTTCAATTTCGCTTGGTGGTGTCTTTTGTGCTTTCTTAACAAATCCATGTGTTAATATTATTCTCCCTTGATAATAGAAGAAATATAACACTCTTGAAATATCTGTTCCTACTTTTGCACGTAGTTCAAAAATTCCATCTCCTAATGGTTTACTGTAAGGTTCTCTTAGTTGATTGCCTTTTTCTTCCAGAAGTTTGATTTCCATTGAGAATTTTGCACGCATTTTGTTGTCAAGACTGTCCAAAAATTCTTTTACAGGAATTTCATCTCCGTTTTCGTAAAATTCTGCTTTAAATTCACTCATAAATTTTCTCCGATGTACTTTCTATATGAGTATAATATGGAAATTTTCCCATATTGTCAAGCGCATTTTAATTTCCGTGAGCAATATACAAGCTGTCCGTTTGCGTTGGTTATTGTGTAAATTATTTGCCTTGTAGTTGCTTTTTCTTTGCCTCGAGTTCTGCTATTTGCTGATCAATCGAGGCAATTTCAGCATTTGTCTTGTTATATTCTGCATCTGGTATCCATTCAATAATTTCGGATGGTTGGACACAGAGATATTCGCAGACTTTGTTTATAATATCCGTATTCATTGGTTTGTTTTTTGAAAATTTAGCTGGCATATTTACAGAAATTCCAGCATCACACAATTGAGTCAATGTAGAACATTGCAGGTGAGGTATCCTGTCACAGCTTAGTGCACAAGCAACAGTTATGTGGTGCTATAATCCATTGGTAATTCTCTACCAGCAAAACCTACCAAATAGAGAATAATAAAATATAGTGTCCAAATATTGAAGCTAGATTCTTAACAGCCCTCTTCGAGGCACACTATATCACATCTTGGCATTTACTATTCATGTATTGACGTAAATGACAACACTCAGGAAGATGCCTATGAAGAATTAAGCCACAATGATACGCTCTCACGGATTCAAGTTGAATATGACACAGAGAATAGACGAAAATGGAACGGACAAATGTTGTAATATGATGTAATAATAATTTAGGAACAAGTAGATGAATTTCTACCTGTCCCTATTTTTACGATTTTGCAAAAGTTCTTTGCGGCAAAACTGTTATATTATTTTGTCTCCATTTGATTTTTCAGGAATCTCCATTGATATATAAAACTATATCAATTTATACGAAAATATACCAACTTATCTTGGTTTTCTCGATTTTTGAAATTATTGTCAAGCCCTTTAAATACCGCTATTTTCCAATGATTTCATCGGTATTGATGAACTCATATGGTGTCTGCTGGTAAACATAATAATTCAGCCAGTTTGCATAAAGGATATTTCCATGTGACCGCCACTGCAGCATCGGCCGCTGCGTTGGATCATCATCCGGATAATAATTACACGGAAGCGTGATCGCAAGTCCCTTCTCCCTGTCACGCTTATATTCACTGTCTAATGTCATCCGGTCATATTCCGGGTGTCCCATCACAAAAATCTGGCTGCCATCCTGATTGATTACCAGAAAAACCCCCGCCTCTTTTGATTTTGCCAGAATGGTCAGTTCTTCATGCTTTAAAATATCTTCCTCCCGGATCTCGGTATGCCGGGAATGTGGAGCATAAAAATAATCATCAAATCCGCGTACCATCGGAATCTTGCGATTCATTACATGGTGCCGGAATACCCCGAACATTTTCTGCTTTAGATCATATTTTTGGATTCCGTAATGATAATAAAGTGCAGCCTGCGCCCCCCAGCACAAATGCAGGGTGGATGTCACATGCTTTTTGGACCACTCCATAATCTCACACACTTCATCCCAGTAATCGACTTCTTCATATTTCATCTGTTCCACCGGTGCACCGGTAATGATCAGCCCGTCAAAATACTGGTTCTTAATTTCCTGAAACGTCTGATAAAACTTGTTCAGGTGGCTCTTTGAAGTATGGGTGGATGCATGGGATGCCGGTGCAAGCAGCGATACGTCTACCTGTAACGGGGTGTTTGACAATGACCGGAAAATCTGCAATTCCGTCTCTTCTTTCAGTGGCATCAGGTTCAGAATCACGATATTGATCGGACGAATATCCTGATGCATCGCACGGGACTCATCCATCACGAAAATATTTTCCTGTTCGAGGATCTCCTTTGCAGGCAGATCACTTTGTGTTCTGATTGGCATAACTTTTTCTACCTCCCACCAAATTGTTCTATAAATGTATCTTCGGAAATAATCGGAATTCCCAGTTCTTTTGCCTTACGATTCTTAGATGATGCGGATTCCACGTCATTGTTGACAAGATATGCCGTCTTTTTTGAGACGCTTCCTGTCACTTTTCCGCCCTGGCTTTCTACATAGGCCTTAAATTCATCCCTGTTTTTATAGTGATGCACATCTCCGGTGATCACAAAGCTCAGTCCCGCACAGCTTCCGGAAGAAGTATCCTGCACTTCTACATGTTCTATCGAAAGTTCATGAAGCAGATCCTCAAACCCACTGTGGTTTTTTTCATTCTGATACCAGGTTACAATTGATCGGGAACGTTCCGCTCCGATCCCCTCAATATCCTCAAACCCGTCCCCCTGATGCAGACGTTGCAAAAAGCCTTCAAAACCAATGGCGGCAACAATTTTTTTCCCGGCATCCACACCGATCAGCGGTATGCACAGGGCAAATATAAAGTTCACCGGATGTACCTGCCGGCTTTTTTCAATGGACTGTTCCATATTTGCCACAGATTTTTCACCAAAGCCCTCCATCTGGCTGATCTCCCCGAAATGCTCTTTCAAACGGAAAATATCCGCAAATTCATGGATAAATCCCGCATTCATAAAACGGAGCATCGTCTGAATGGAAAGACCGTCAATATCCATCCCCCACTTGCTGACAAAACGGGTAAATTTCTTGACATTTTTGGCTGTACAGTCCGGATTGGTACAATGCAGGGTCTTTGTGCCACTGTTTTCACTCACATGAACTTTTGTCGGTGCATGGCACACCGGACACTGGGATGGAATCTCCGGAGCACCTACAGCATCTTTTACCGCAATACATTTCGGAATGATCTTATTAGCTTTAATCACGGAAAGTGTACACTCTTTTCCGATTCCCAGACGCTCGATCTCGCTGATATTGCATAGAGATGCTCTCGATACCGTTGTTCCCTCAATCTGCACCGGTTCAAACACGGCAACCGGGGAAATCGTAGACACCGCACACGACCATTCGATATATTTTAGTTTTGTATCCACGGCCTCATCCTGCCATTTGAACGCAAAACCGGCGCGTGTCGCATGATGCCCGGTCACGCTTCCCGATGCCGCATAATCCGTATCATCATAACAGATCACCAGACCATCTACCGGAATATCCATTTTTCCGCTCTCTACAAGTTTCGTCCATCGGTCAATGGCTTCCGGAAGTTTTTGGGCGGTTGTCGCTTCCCTGTCTACCACATCAAATCCCAGTTTTTCCAGAAAGTGCATCCGCTCTCCCCACGATACCATCGGCTCATCCAGATGCACCAGTGTAAATGCATGAAACCTGACATGGCGTGCCTTCACTTCTGCCGGATCTTCCAGATTCAGCGTTCCGGATGCCAGATTTCGCGGATTTGCATATTTTTCATCGTCATCCTCAATCATGTCGTTGATCTGTGCAAAATCTGTATAGGATATGGCAGCTTCTCCTCGCACAACCAGATGCCCCTGATACGAAATCTTTTGCGGGAATCCTCCGATAGCACCCTTTAAAAATGTAATGTTGGTACCCAGGTTTCCATTTCCTCTGGTAAGAATTTTTACAAGATTTCCGTTATCATACGTCAGAACCAGCGTAAGTCCGTCCAGTTTCCATGACAGCCAGATCGGATAAGCTCCCGCCCATTGCTGCAGTTCTTCCACCTGTTTGGTCTTCGCCAGAGAAAGTGCCGGATACTCATGCGGTTCTTTTTGTCCGCTTCCGGATTCTTCATATCCGGCATTCTGCGTCGGACTGTCCTTTATAATATATCCGGTTTTTTCTTCCAGCGTGGTAAGCTCATCAAACAAAGCATCCCACTCATAATTTGGCATGATTTCATCCTGTCCGTTATAATACGCAGCTGATGCTGCATTCAACTGTTTTACCAGTTCTTCAATCCGTTGCTTTTCTGTTTCCATTTTTATTCTCTCTATCTATATGATGATTTACCACCGTATACGTGCCATGTATGGCAGAATTGCGTGGTTTTCGTTTTGATTTTTGTGGTTTTTCCATTGGTCGCACGGGCTGATTGCTCGAATGTGCGATCAACTGTTTTAACTTTTTAAATTCCTCCGGTGTAACATTCCGGTACTTTCCTGATTCGAGATCCCCCAGTTCAATATTCATGATCCGTACACGTACCAGTTTCTGTACACGGTACCCAAAATATTCACACATGCGTCGGATCTGTCGGTTTAATCCCTGTGTCAGAATGATCCGGAACTGTTTTTTTCCTGTCCGTTCTACCCTGCATTTGCGCGTTGTCGTGCCAAGTTCCACAAGCGGAACACCGTTTGCCATACCATGCAGAAATGCATCCGTCACCGGACGGTTCACGGTAACAAGATATTCTTTTTCATGCATATTTCCCGACCGCATAATTTTGTTGACAATCTCACCGTTATTCGTCAACAGCAACAGTCCTTCCGACTCTTTATCCAGACGCCCGACCGGATAGATCCGTTTCGGATAATGCAGGAAATCAATCACATTATTTTTTTCCCTTTTTTCCGCCGTGCAGACAATACCCGCCGGCTTGTTAAGCGCGATCAGTATCATTTCTTTTTCTTTTTGTACCGGTCTTCCACAGAAACAGACCTCCTGTCCATCCGATACCTGATCCCCCATCCGCGCGGTTTTTCCGCCGATGGTTACATTTCCTGCTTCAATCTGGCGATCTGCTTCTCTTCTGGAGCATACCCCTGCTTCACTTAAAAATTTATTAATTCTGACTTCCACGTTTCTTCCCTGTCTGACAAAAATCGCGGAGACCTCACAGCCTCCGCTTCTTTATGATGTCTTTATTATTTTACCGTTTTTAATAAATCGCTCTTGATGTATCCGGTTTTTCCCTGGAACTTCACCTTCGTCCATTCTCCTTTGGTGCCAAGTTTCTTTAATTTTACGCCCGCATCCACTTTCCCAAGAAGTTTTCCATCTGTACTGGCGGTTTTACGCACATTGCAGATATCCTTCGTTTTTACAGTTTCCTTGCCGGAACCTGACTTGGAAGACACTTCCTTTACAAATTCGCTCTTCACATATCCGGTTTCTCCCTGGAATTTTACCTTGGTCCAGTCACCTTCCGTTCCAAGTTTCTTCAGTTCCACACCAATATCCACTTTTCCGAGGAGCTCACCATCCGTACTCGGGCTCTTTCTGACATTACAGATATCTTTTGTCTTGACCGTACCGGTAGATTTCTTGGAATCGCTCTTTTGGGTATCTTCCTTCTTTTCCGTAGACTCCGTTGTCTGGGTTTCCTCGGTCTTTTGAGTTTCTTCCTGTTTCTTTGTCTCTGTGGTCTGGGTTTCCTGCGTCTGGCTTTCCGTCTCTGTCGTCTGGGTTTCGGTATTGCTTACAATCGTTTCTCTCCATTTTGCCATGGCATTTCGAAGTGTTCCACCCACCATATTGGCAAGTTTTTCATCACTCTTTACAGCTTCATTATAGCTTGTCTGCACCTCTTTCTGCAGAGCAACCACTTCATCACTCTTCTCATATGCCAGAATCAGGGAATACAGATTTGCATCCAGATCCTGATCCAGGAAATTGAAATTGTATGCAGAGTATATGTTATTGATGATCAGATTTCCCTTTCCATCTCTCTCCACATAGAAGAAATCCATTCCCGGTGCCGGAGTATCCACACCTTTGAATTTCAGATCATAGCATACAGATACCAGATAAGAATCATCGGTTGCCCCCTTTGTGGAATAACAGGTGATGTTCTGATAATCCTCATAATACTCAGAAAACGTCGTGATATAACTCTTTTCATTGTCACTGAGCGGCTGTGCAATCATCTCCAACGAATCCGTATCTCCACCGGCATATGCCGCATAATAATTTTCCATCAGTGTCACAAGTTCCGGATCTGCATCTTTCTGCAGCTTACCAATTTCCTGATATTCTGTAGTCTGTGTCACTCCCTGTGTACCGTTTTGTGTCTCTTTCTGATCTTTCTGCGGACCGGTACACTTTACCAGAATCACAACAAGAATCACAAATAAAACAGCTGCGCAAAAATATCGTCTATATTTCACAAAAAAGTCTGTAAACTTTTTTAATTTTTCATTCTGCATATGAACCCTCCATAAAAATGCATCTTTCCATTTATGATACCACACCTCATACTATTCGTCCAGTAAAAAAGCGGTGCATGACGCACCGCTTTTCCTGTCGTTCCATGGGTAAGTTGTTTCCTTGCCACATAGCATAAACTGCACCCGGCGGGAATCGAACCCGCATCTCAGGAGTCGGAGTCCTGCGTTCTATCCATTATACTACGGCTGCATAGCACTCTTATTTCACAAGTGCCTTTTTACTATATCACACTTCAAATTTAGAGTCAATCCACACTTTGATGTAAAATATGAAGTATTTCTTCCAGCTGCTTTACCGGAAGCTGCCCCGGTGCGCTCGCCTGCCCGCCTGCGCCAAATGTCACACACGATCCGAAAAACTCTCCGGCCACGCGGGAAATCCCCCCTTTTGCACCCATGGACATGGTAATCAGCGGATGATCCGGATGGTTTTCATGAAAGCGGTTGGTCTCCTCCAGCAAATGCAATACATCCCACATATTCTGCGGCATAACTGCCAGTTTCACGACATCTGCGCCACTCTCACGGATCTGTTCCAACAGCATGCGGATCACCTCCGTGTCCGGCGTCTGTTCAAAATCATGATGGGAAGCAATCACATATGCTCCCATCTCCCGCAACATTGCTATTTCTTTCTGCGGATTTTTTGCTTCAAAATATTCCACATCAATAAAATCCACGACATCTGATTCTGCCGCCACCTGATGAATATCATAAATATCCGCCGCGGAAAGTGCTTTGCACCCTCCCTGATTTTTAGAACGGAAGGTATACACCAGAATACTTTCCTTTATGATATGTTTCATTTCGTTTAATATTTCGCGGATCGCATTCGGACTTTCCACGTTTTCAAACGCATCCACACGCCACTCAATCATTTCCGTGTGTGCTTCTTCCAGCCTTCTGGTTTCTCTTAAAATTTCTTCTTTCGAAGACTCCATGACCGGCACACACACGAGAGGTTTCCCTTTTCCTATAATCTTTCCTTTTATACAAAGCAGATTTTCCATCTCTGCACCTCCTGCTGTGTTGTAATTCTCTGTTATTATATTCTAAAAGCCCGAAAGAAACAACCGGTTCCTGTTATTTGACATTTTTCCCGTTTTCCATTAAGATAGTCACGGTATGTGATATCCGAACTTAAGAGATAGGAGAAAAAAATGAGTTTTGAATTTTTAAACCAATTACCGACTCCGGCAGACATTAAGCGCGATTATCCGCTTTCCCCGGAGCTTCGTGAATTAAAAAAACACAGAGACCTCATGATCTCTGATGTAATTACAGGTAAAGATTCACGTGTCCTCGTAATCATCGGACCGTGTTCTGCAGATAACGAAGATTCTGTATGTGATTATGTGAGCCGTCTGACCAAAATCCAGGAAGATGTCAAGGATCAGGTCATCTTAGTTCCGCGTATTTACACCAACAAACCACGTACAACCGGCGAAGGCTACAAAGGTATTGCTTCCCAGCCAGATCCGGAAAAAGCTCCGGATATGATCGAGGGTCTGATCGCCATGCGTAAAATGCACATCCGTGCAATCGAAGAAAGCGGTCTTACCTGTGCCGATGAAATGCTTTACCCGGAAAACTGGGGATATGTCGAGGATCTTCTCTCCTACGTTGCCATCGGAGCACGTTCGGTAGAAGATCAGCAGCATCGTCTGACGGTCAGTGGTTTTGATGTCGCTTCCGGAATGAAAAATCCTACCAGTGGTGATTTTTCTGTTATGCTCAATTCTGTATATGCGGCACAGCATCCGCATCATTTCGTTTATCGCGGATACGAGGTGGAGACAACCGGAAATCCTCTGACTCACGTGGTTCTTCGCGGTGCAGTCAGCAAGCACGGCAATACCACCCAGAATTATCACTATGAAGATCTGATCCGTCTTCATGAGATGTACGAAAAAATGGATGTCATCCATCCGGCAGCCATCATTGATACCAACCATTCCAACTCCGGAAAGAAGTTTAAGGAACAGATCCGTATCGCAAAAGAAGTGATGCATAACCGCCAGCTTTCTTCCGATATCCGTTCTCTGGTAAAAGGTCTGATGATTGAAAGTTACATTGAAGAGGGAAATCAGTCTATCGGAGATCATATTTACGGAAAATCCATTACCGATCCTTGTCTCGGATGGGAAGATTCCAAACAGCTGATCTATGACATTGCGGAGATGAACGCAAAGTAAACAGTTTTTGTCTGAAAACAAAAATGGAGTGTAAAAAGTGTTCCTTTTGCACTCCATTTTTTTATAATTTTTCTACAACAAAACGTAACAGCCGGATTCCAACAGACGCCTCCAATACACATCCAAGAAGTACCAGTACCGCAACTCCCATCCCCCATGCCAGCCGCAGCAGCCATGGATTTTTCCGGTTATAAAACCTGTGCGGTTCTACCAGCAGTAAAAGCGCAAGCGCTGCAAGATACAAAATTCCATGCGGCAGCCACGATACCAGAAAAAAAACAATTCCAAGAATCCCCATATTCATCACACAGGCAGCAAAAAATACCCCGCCGGTAAAATAAATCAGGCAGCGCAATAATAATGGCAGAATTGCTTTTAAAGCAGTAAGGGAAAGGATTGTAATAATCACAAACACTTTTCCCCTTTCCCATAAAATATTTGCCAAAAGCGGCAAATACCCGGTATCCGATGCCGCAAATGCTTTCATATGATACGCATTTAAAAATCCATAAGTCGTAAAATATTCATATCCAAACAGACAGGTACATAAAATTCCCGCAAGACCAAAACAGATTCCAATCGCCAGTTCCTTTTTCATAAAAATTCCTAAAACTCTTTTCTTTTCAGCCTATGCCCTGTCCGTTTTCTTTATTCCATTTTTATAAATCCAGATGTTTTCCCATTCCACCTTTTTTTGCTGCCGCATATGCCATAATTGCAGCAATGGTTTTTCCATCCTGAATTTTCCCTTCATAGATCATATCGCACAACTCTTCCAGTGTGTAAATTTCCACATCAATGGATTCCGCTTCATCCAGATGCCGGGTTCCCACTTCCAGATCGGTAGCTACAAAAATATCAACCGCCTCATCACAAAATGCCACCGTCGTACGCAGGGATAATAAATGTTTCACATTCGTGCTGCGGTATCCCGTTTCCTCTTCCATCTCCCGTGCCGCACAATACGCCGTATCTTCCGTCTTACTGTCCCGACAGCCGGCCGGAATTTCAAGTGTTTCTCTCTCCAGCGCATTGCGATACTGACGCACCATCACAATTCTTCCATCCTTCATAACCGGAAGAATGGCGGCTGCGCCCATACGATGGGATACAAAATCCCACTCTGCTTTGTTTCCATCCGGAAGTTCCATCGTATCTTTGTAGATATCCAGAATTGCTCCCTTGTATACCAGTTCTCTCTTCAATCGTTTTACATGCTCTACCATATTTCAAACCTCTCTTTCCTGTCCGGACATCATCCCCGGATATTTTTCATCGTTCACAGTTTCTTCAAATTTGTAACATATCCATTTCACACTTTTCCGGTATAGTGAAATCATCAAAAGGAACCAAAACCTTTCGATCATTTTTTTCATAATCTGGCCAGTGCAGCCGTGCTGTACTGGTCCCTCCTTTTTATTCTATACGTCCCGTGAAATCCCAATGTATTTATTTTACAACACATTATGATATAAAAAAGGCTTAATCCCGCTTTCCGCGGTCTTAAGCCTTTTTAAGTTCATTTTCACAATTACTTAGCGTAGTCAACAACACGCGATTCCCTGATCACATTTACCTTGATCTGACCCGGATATTCCAACTCAGTCTCAATCTGTTTTGAAATATCTCTGGCTAAAAGAACCATATCCGCATCGCTGATCTGCTCAGGAACAACTAAGATACGAACCTCTCTACCTGCCTGAACTGCAAAAGATTTTTCTACACCCTTATAGCTATTTGTAATATCCTCAAGCTGCTGTAAGCGGTTTGAGTATGTTTCCAAAGTTTCTTTTCTCGCACCCGGACGTGCAGCGCTGATGGTATCGGCTGCCTGCACCAGACATGCAATCAGACTCTCCGGCTCCACATCACCGTGATGTGCTTCCACTGCATTGATGACAAGAGGTGATTCCTTGTACTTTCTACACAGTTCCACACCCAGCTGGATATGGGAACCTTCCATATCATGATCTACAGCCTTACCAATATCATGTAATAATCCCGCACGTTTTGCCATACGGACATCCTCACCGATTTCTGCGGCAAGCAAACCTGTCAGCTGTGCGACCTCAATCGAATGTTTCAATGCATTCTGTCCATAACTGGTACGATACTTCATTTTGCCTAAAAGCCGGACAAGCTCCGGATGAATGCCGTGGATGCCGACTTCTAATACAGCAGCCTCGCCTTCTTCACGAATCATTGTCTCTACTTCTTTTTGCGCTTTTTCAACCATTTCCTCGATACGAGCCGGATGAATCCGTCCATCCACGATCAACTTTTCAAGTGCAATTCTTGCAACTTCTCTTCGAATCGGATCAAAGCTGGAAAGGATAACTGCTTCCGGCGTATCATCAATGATCAGATCTACTCCTGTCATCGTTTCAAGTGTACGAATATTTCGTCCTTCCCTACCGATGATACGGCCTTTCATCTCATCATTCGGAAGCTGTACAACAGAGATTGTGGTTTCAGCAACGTGATCCGCAGCACATTTCTGAATTGCAGTAACTACATAGTCCTTTGCCTTCTTGTTGACTTCTTCCTTCGCCTGCGCTTCCATTTCCTTGATCATCTTCGCAGTGTCAATCTTCACATCTTCTTCCACGGTCTTTAAGAGGTATTCTTTTGCCTGTTCAGAGGTTAATCCTGAAATTCTTTCCAGTTCCTGTACGCGCTGTTCGTTGAGCTTTGCTATCTCAACTTTCTGCTTCTTTAAATCTTCTTCTTTGGCACGGAAACTTGCCTCACGCTTTTCAATCGCTTCGAGTTTCTTGTCCAGATTTTCTTCCTTCTGCACAATACGACGCTCGTTACGCTGAATTTCATTTCTACGCTCTTTGATCTCCTTGTCGATCTCATTCTTGGAACGAATGGTTTCTTCTTTGATCTCAAGCATAGCTTCGCGCTTCTTGTCTTCGGCATTTTTCACGGCCTCGTCGATGATGCCTCTGGCCTGCTCTTCTGCATTTCCAATCTTGGTATTTGCTACCTTCTTGTGATATTCAGTCGAGATAAACCATACAGCAACCGCAGTAATTATAAGTGTGATAACAACAGCAATAATTACTTGTGGCACAGGAGCACCTCCTTTATTAAGTTTTCATTGTACATATAACAAAAAGAAATATTAGTCTTCCATGTCATACTTCTACAACATTATAATTTTATCCTTTTTGCTTAAATATGTCAAGCAATACGTGCTTTCATTGTTTACTTTTCATAGCATGCAGCACATCATTGCTCCGAAAGCCCCTGCGCATCAGATACTGGTAAACACGTGTAAATTCTTTTTGGTCAGAATTTTGCGCGTCAAACTTTTTCTTTTCCAGCAGATGTATGATCTGCTCCTGTTCGTCCCCCTCATAACATTCCTCAAGGGCACGATCAATCACTTCTCCAGGAACTCCTTTTCCATACAGTTTTACTTTCAGCTGATAGCGGCTCATACGATCCTGACGATAATTGATATAGGTACATGCATAGCGGTAATCATCGACATAATGAAAAGATTTCACATATTCAAGTGCAAGATCAATACACGCCTGCGGATATCCGCCCTGTTTCAGTTTCTCCCGCAGCTGCTGCTCTGTACGGTCCATCTGTTCCAGCAGATGCATGGTTCTTCTCTTTGCACGCTTTCCCACCACTTCATAAATCAGCTGATGCTCCTCTTCATCCGAAAGTGTGCTTCCTTCCCGCATCCGAAACTGTTTTGCCTCTCCCCGGTAAAGAACAAGCTCCGTTCCATTATCCAGATGGAAACGAAGCCTGCCCTTTCCCAGAGTCGTACACTCTGTCACTGTAACCATATCTTATTCATTCTTGCTTTCCGCATCTGCAGATACCGGAGTCTCTTCTTCGCCTTCCGGGGTCTCATCCTCCTGTGCAAAATAATGTTCACGCACCATTTCCTCGATCATCTTACAGAATTCCGGATTTTCACGCAGATACGTTTTTGCATTTTCACGTCCCTGTCCGATCTTGTCTCCTTCATAAGCATACCATGCACCGGATTTGCTGATAATTCCGACATTTGCTGCCAGATCCAGAATATCTCCCTCTTTGGAAATGCCCTTTCCAAACATGATATCAAACTCTGCTTCACGGAATGGCGGTGCTACTTTATTTTTTACGACTTTGACACGGGTATGGTTACCAATGACTTCTCCTGCCTGCTTCAGCTGTTCTACACGGCGCACGTCCAGACGGACAGAAGAATAAAACTTAAGTGCACGGCCACCGGTCGTCGTCTCCGGATTTCCAAACATAACACCAACTTTTTCACGGAGCTGGTTGATAAAGATTACAATACAGTTTGACTTGCTGATCACACCGGTCAGCTTACGAAGCGCCTGACTCATCAGACGTGCCTGCAGGCCCACATGGGAATCTCCCATATCTCCGTCAATTTCCGCCTTTGGCACAAGAGCTGCTACCGAATCGACAATTACAATATCGACGGCTCCGGAACGCACCATGGTCTCGGTGATCTCAAGTGCCTGCTCTCCGCAGTCCGGCTGGGAAATATAGAGATTGTCAATATCAACACCGATATTCTTTGCATAGACAGGATCAAGCGCATGCTCTGCGTCAATGAATCCGGCAATTCCGCCCTGCTTCTGCACCTCTGCCACACAGTGCAGTGCAACGGTAGTCTTACCACTGGACTCCGGTCCGTAAATCTCAATGATACGTCCTTTCGGAAGTCCTCCGAGTCCCAATGCAATATCCAGACTGAGGGATCCTGTAGGAACCGTTTCCACGTTCATATTTGCGGAATTGTCCCCCAGCTTCATCACAGATCCTTTGCCATACTGTCTCTCGATCTGTGCGATTGCCGCATCCAGTGCTTTTAATTTATCGTCCTTTGCCATAATATTCTCCTTCTTATCGAACTTATGTTCGTATCTATGTTCTAATAGTAGTATATTTTGTTTGTATTGTCAATGCAAAATTTTAAATGGGGAAATAAAAAAAGACAGTCGCCCTGCAACTGCCTTTTATTATACGTTGTATCCTGCTACGCGTCAAGAAGTGTTTTCAGGTAATCCTCAATCGCATCCTGCGTCTGTAACCCTACCATCTTCTTCTGAAACATTCCATCTTTCATGAATACCAGCGTAGGAATACTCACAATCTGGTAATTTAATGCAAGCTGTGGCTGCTCGTCCACATTTACTTTGCATACTTTCACCTGATCTCCCATCGATTCTGCAACTGCATCCACAACCGGTGACTGCATCTGACAAGGGCCACACCAGGATGCCCAGAAATCAATCACGACCGGCACCTTTGCACCGACTACTTCTGCTTCAAAGTTTTCTTTTGTAATTGTTACAACTCCCATGACTTGTCCTCCTTTGATTAATTCTTACTGAACTCGGATAATACGAGTCCTTCGTTTCGGTCAAGTGTCATGCCGACACTCCATGCATTGACAAATAAAAGAAGCGGATTTCCCTTCATATCAATAACTTTCTTCATATCTGAAGTACCAGTCAGCGCGTCCACATCCACTTCATCCTTGTTCTCGATCCAGCGGATATGTTCATATGGAAGATTCTCCAGACGGATCTCCACATTATACTCGTTTTCCAGACGGAACCGGAGTACATCAAACTGCAGCACACCAACTACTCCTACTATGATTTCCTCCATACCGCCTTTGTATTCCTGGAAAATCTGGATGGCACCTTCCTGTGCAATCTGTGTTACTCCTTTTACAAACTGCTTGCGCTTCATGGAGTCGATCAGACGTACACGTGCAAAATGTTCCGGCGCAAATGTCGGGATTCCCTCAAACTGAAACTTGTCCTTTGCCGTCGTGAGGGTGTCCCCGATAGAGAAAATGCCGGGATCAAAAATACCAATAATATCTCCCGCATATGCTTCTTCTACCATTTTACGCTCGTCTGCCATCATCTGCTGCGGCTGGGAAAGCTTGATCTGTTTGTTTCCCTGCACATGGAATACTTCCATGCCCGCCGTAAACTTACCGGAACAGATACGCATAAACGCAATACGGTCCCGGTGATTTTTATTCATATTTGCCTGAATCTTAAAGACAAACGCAGAAAAATCTTCCTGAAACGGATCAATCATTCCGATGTCTGATTTCCGGGCCATTGGCGCATAAGTCATCTTCAGGAAATGCTGCAAAAAAGTTTCCACACCAAAATTGGTCAGGGCAGAACCGAAAAATACCGGGGAAAGTTCTCCCTTTGTCACAAGTTCCATATCAAATTCCGCACTGGCACCGTCAAGAAGTTCGATTTCGTCATCCAAAATTGATTTTTTCTCCTCACCAATCTCGTCGATCAGTGCCGGATCATCGATATCAATAATCTTTTCGGAACCTTCTTTTGTTCCCTTTAATGTATCGGCAAATGTCATAACTTTTCTGGTATGACGGTCATATACACCTTTGAATTCTTTTCCGGAACCGATCGGCCAGTTGACCGGATACGTTGCGATTCCCAGTTCATTTTCAATATCATCAAGAAGCTCAAACGTATCATTTGCATCACGGTCCATCTTATTGATAAATGTAAAAATCGGAATATGGCGCATTACGCATACCTTAAACAGCTTACGTGTCTGCGCCTCTACTCCTTTGCTTGCATCAATCACCATGACTGCGGAATCCGCCGCCATAAGTGTACGGTAAGTATCCTCCGAGAAATCCTGATGTCCCGGGGTATCCAGAATATTGATACAGTATCCGTCATAGTTAAACTGCAGCACCGACGAGGTGACCGAAATACCTCTCTGCTTCTCGATCTCCATCCAGTCAGACACCGCATGTCTTGCTGTTGCCTTTCCTTTTACGGAACCGGCAAGATTGATGGCTCCTCCGTAAAGCAGGAACTTCTCCGTCAGAGTCGTCTTACCTGCATCCGGATGGGAAATGATAGCGAATGTACGCCGTTTTTCTATTTCTTTTCTTAAGTCACTCACAGTATATCCTCCAAACCAATTGCACACTGTACCTCATTTTATACTAAAAACTATGTATTTGCAAGTGCTACTGGATGGGAGTGATCACGATCTTATCTGCGGATACTCTGGTCTTACGTTTTACAATATCTTCGACCTGCGCCCGCTTGGCATCGGTTGCCTCCCCCATATTAAGAACCACATCACAGCCGTCATCATTCATACTGACAACCACATCCGTAAACCCTTTTGCCTCCAGCATCATTTCTGCATTGGACTCTTTCTCCGCAATATCCGTCAGTGTAATCATTTCATTGACCGCATCTTTCTTTTTGGACTCATCCAAAGAATCATTGTCAATGATTGCCTGCAGGGTTTCTTTATTTTTGGAACGCACCTGTTCCCGGTTAAGTTTCACTTTTGCTGCATAGTCGGAATCCCCGCTTGTCACAGAGGTAAGTACCGTCTCTCCCGGATTTTCCACATCTTCCGTCGATGCATCCGCCAGATCTTCCTTGCTGCTTGTGATATCCAGATCCTCCCCGGTTTCATAATCTTTATCCGCCTGGTCACTTACGGCACCCTGATTCATATTAGCTACCGTCTCGGCATCTTTGATATCAGCGCCCTTTTTGTCATAAGTAACATAACCGGCCACCGCAATCAGCACCGCCAGCGTTGTAATAACAATCTGATTTTTATGCACTCTTTTTTTCACGTCTATTCCTCCTGTACCGACATTTTAACTACTACTACCTTATGCGCTTCCACCGGAAATAATGACATTACCGCGTTGGAAATTTCTGTAACGGTCTTTGCATTGCCTCCACCCTGTGCCACAACCACAACCCCTTCAATTTTCGGCATCTGCCTGCAGATCACATAGGGCTGTCTGGTATCACCGGTATCGTACACCACCGTTGTCTCTTCCTTTTTGTTTCCATCTTTTGTCACATTTTTATCCAGCTGGTCGGTTCCCTCATCGGAAAATGTCAGCATTACACGGGTTTTTCCCACCCCGTCCATGTGTTCAAGCAGCTCCTTCAGCTGCTGCTGCAGCTGCTCTTTATAGGAATCTTCCGTCTGTAGCTGCTGCTCCTTTTGTTCCTGCGTCTGTGTTTCTTTCTGGCTTTGTTTTGCCCCCGTCGGCATCGCAACGATCATTACCATCACCCCAAGCAGAATCAGTACAACGAAATCCGATTTATTCCTCTTTTTGATCCACTTTCCCAAGATACTGTTCAAAAATATTCTCTCCCTTCTCCTGATATTCTATGCTTTCCATCTGCTCGACAATCTCATGCAGCTGCTGCCTTGCCTCTTCTTTTTTCATTCCTCCCACATAGACCAAAAGCGGCTGTGCCAGCACGGTGATCACGAGCACGCTGACAAAGAAATGAAAATATTTCTGATAGGTTTCCTTTGGTGTCAGATATGACAACAGATAAAAAATCAGCATCAGCACGAAATAATTTTTCACAAATGTAAGTACAACTTCCATGTTCTCCTCCCTTCTCAATAGATGAAACTGGTGGAAACACTGATCATGGATATGGTAATAAAAAATAAAAGCAGCGCATCCAGCTGTATGGTACAAAAAAGCGCGCATCCCCTGGCAGCGGCCTGCACACACTGCGCAATCCGGCTGTCTGCGACCGGTGCCAAAAATGCAGCGGTCAGGCGGTACATCACAGAAAAACAGAAAGATTTCAGCAGCGGTGTCATCCCGATTACAAGAAGAAGGATAAGGGCAGCCGCGCCAATGCTGTTTTTTATAAGGATTCCGCTTCCGAGCAGGATCTCTGCTGCGGAACCGAAGGTATTTCCTACTCCGGGAACCGCGGATATACTGTTAAAAATACTGTTTGTGGAAAGCCTGTCTCTTGCAGGTACAATCAGAGACTGTACAACACCGATTCCCATAACGGCAGTCAGCCCGCCTTTTAAGACCAGTCGTATTCCGTCTTCGAACAGCTGCGCCATCTTTCCAAGTTTTGTTTCCTCAAACAGGTTATCCATCAGAAGAAGCAGCACAAACACATGAACCCCCGGCAGAAAAATAAATTTCATTCCCAGTTCCAGCAGATACATCAGTCCGAATGCCAGCTGATAAAAGGAACCCGCAGATGCCGCATTGCCGGAGCAAAACAGCGTTGCCGCATACAAAGGCACAAATGCGGTCATAAATGCCACCAGACGGTCAATCCCCTGATCTACCACCTCTGAGATCAGGGCAAATGATTGCAGCAACAACAGAACCACCCCAAGATAAACAATAAAAAAGCTCATCTGCGAAACATACCCCTGTCGCGTCATCATCACTTTTCCGTACAGCGCAAATAAAAGTCCTATGGCAAACATCTGCAAAAACATTGGCTTTGCAGCCGTGATTTCATAAAAAAATAAATCTGCAATATATTCACAGATCATTCCCGCATCCAGTCCGCCTGTTCCTTCCGTCACCAGTTTATTCACCATTTTTTCAAAATCTATCTTTTCCGGCAGATCCTGCGTCTGTGCATTGATATCCGTAAAATCAAGTTCTTTTATGATCTCATCCGCCTCGGCCGCCATCACATTTTGCGGCTGTAAAAAAATCATCCATACGAACAAAACAGACCAGAACAAAATTTTAGCAATTTTTTTCATTTCTACCCCCCGGTCATCTGTTCGATCAGCCGCAACAAAACCCACAATTCCGGAATGGACAAAGCAACGATCGATAATTTTGCAAACAGTTCAATCTGTCCTGCGACAGATCCATATCCCGCTTCCCGGCAGACCGATGCGGAAAAATCGGCAACATATGTAATTCCAAGCATCTTTAACAGTGCTTTCAAAAGTGCCGGATCTACCGGAAGCGTGTCCATCAGTTCCCGTAAAAAATCCAGGATAAACAAAATTCTTGACAGTGTGTATCCGAAAATCAAAACCGATGCTGCAATTCCCACAAGCAACGCCAGCTCTCCCTTTTCTTTTTTCAGCAAAAGAGCCAGAAAAACCGCAGCAATTCCGATCATTCCTATCTTTATCATAGACATCACATACGAAACAGGGTTTCCATCGTTGTAAACAGTTCACTGATACAAGGCACGATCCAGAACAACACTATTATCAGACCTGCCAGGCTCAGCAGAAATGCCTGTTCCTCCCTTCCACTATGCTTGAGAATCTGGCTGAGTACTGCCACAACAATTCCAAGCGCTGCAATTTTAAAAATAATTGTTACACTCATACACTCAAGGTTCCCTTCCTACGCCTTTACACCAGAAGAATGATCATAACCACGCCGGTCAGCATTCCAACAGGCAGATACACCCGCTGTTTTTTAAAAAATTCCAATCGTGACTCTGCCAGAAATTTTTCCATCCGTTTTCTGCAGATTTCATTGCATCGCAGATTCTCTGCACTGCTTTCGCCATAAAATGCTCCCGCGGCAGACGTAAGGATTTCCCAGCCCCCCTGCCCGATCTGCAGTTCTCTTTTGTGCTTCTGCAGACAATCCTGCCAGATTTTCTGCCCGCTTGGATTCTGATGGTTGCGCATACATACACAGACCTCATCCAGAAATGCCTGCATGGATGCATCTGCCGTTTCATAAAAAGACAAAAAATCGTACAACCGCACGTGTTCCTGTTCCAGTGCATATCCCCAGCGCACAAACAGGCGTATCCATTCCCCCGCCATCCGCTGTCTGGCTTTTTCCCCCTCTGCCCATTTGTACAAAAATCCGGCACACCCTGCCAGTATCAGGACGGTTCCGAAAATCCTTGCCACAATGGATTTCCTCCTCCCTCATATACGGTGAGAATCCGGCGCCCGTCCGGTTTTCTCTGCAGACCAATGAGCCGCATCTGTGAGCGGATCAGATCCAGTCCGCCCATCTGCAGGCGGTGCAAAACCTCTAAGACACTGCCGGCATGTATGGTTCCAAGGATCGATACCCCGCACCGGGCACAGTCTGCCACCGCAGCAAAGTCCTCCGGAAGTCCCAGTTCGTCCACTGCAATGATCTGCGGGGACATGGAACGAAGCAGCATATGGATTCCATGTTCCTTCGGACAATTGTCCAGCACATCCGTGCGGGGGCCCAGATCGTTTTGCGGAATTCCCCGGTAACACGCAGCAATTTCCGACCGTTCATCGACTACCCCGACCTTTTTCCCGGCACGCAGGTGATTTCCTTTCGAAAGCAGCCGGATACAATCCCTTAAATATGTTGTTTTTCCGACCCCCGGCGGTGCAAAGAAAAACGTATGATATACGTTCTCTCCGCAATACAGCCATGGAATCAGTACCGATGCACACCCCTTTTTTTCGTGAGCCAGACGGATATTTAAACCGCTGATACAGCTTAACAGCTTCATACAGCTTGAGGTTCCGTGTTTCTCATAGCTTGCCCGCCCGGAAACCCCGATCCTGTGCCCGCCTTCCAGCGTAAAATACCCCTGTCGCAGTTCTTCTTCCAGTGCATACACGGAATATCCACTCAGATAATTCAGTACCTCCCGCATATGTGCTTCCGTGAGCAGCCCAATCTCTTTTTCTTTCTCATCCGCATATAAAATTTCCAGCGGTTGTCCGACCCGAAGCCGGATTTCTTCTGCCCCGCACAACGTTTCTGCTTCCATCTGCGTTCGAAAATCTACCGGAAGATATTCTGTAATCTCCATTCTGTCACTTCCTCCATGTTTCTTTCCATAAAAAATGAGCCATAAGGACAAATCCCTATGACTCATTTATATGTTTTATATGTGATTTTAGAACATCCGATTTACATACGGTCCGGTGCGGAAAAACCAAGCACATCGATACAGGTCTCAAGAATATTTTTGGTCAGTACCAAAAGACCGATATAAGAAGCCTGTACCTTAAAATCTTCCTCGGAAAGAATCTTTGTCTCATGATAAAATCCGTTGAATGCATTGGCCAGTTCATAAATATATGCACAGATCTTGTGCGGTGCTTTCTCCTCATATGCATTTTCCATCATGGCATTGAAACGTGACAATACAAGCATCAGGTTCTTCTCACTTGCAGAATGTGCCCCAAGAATCGGTGCATCCGGCAGCGAATTTTTTGCAGTGTATTTCTTTAAAATGGATTTAATACGCACAATCGTATATAAAATATACGGTCCTGTATTCCCTTCAAAAGAAGTAAAACGCTCAATATCAAAACAGTAGTCCTTGCTTGCCTGATTGGACAGATCTCCGTATTTGACTGCTGCCAGAGCAACCGTTTTTGCAGTCTGCTTTGCCTCTTCCTCGGAAATATCGAGGTTTTCCTTTTCTTTCTGGTTCTCTGTAATCTTTTTGAGCATCTCCTCATTGATCTCATCAAGCAGATATTCCAGACGCATAACGCCGCCATCTCTTGTCTTAAACGGTTTGCCGTCTTTTCCGTTCATGGTACCGAATCCGATATGGGTCAGTTCCACATCCGGTCCGACGAGTCCGGTCTTTCTTGCACAGCGGAATACCTGTACGAAATGCATGCTCTGACGCTGATCCGTCAGGTAAATAATGGCATCCGGGTTGTAATCCTGCATACGCATCACAATCGTAGCAAGATCTGTCGTACTGTATAAGGAAGCTCCGTCTGACTTTAAAATGATACATGGCGGAATCTCTTTTGTATCCGTATCCTCTTTGACATCCACAACCAGAGCCCCTTCGCTCATGTAGGCAAAGCCCTTGTCCTTCATCATCTGTACCATATCCGGAATATACGGCTGTGCATCCGACTCTCCCTTCCAGAGCTCAAAAGAGACATTCAGATTATCATAGTTCTTCTTTAAATCTGTCACGGAAACATCCAGAATGTGTGCAAGAAGTGCACGGTATCCCCGTCTGCCGGCCTGCAGCTGGCTGGTTGCCTCCATGGCAGCCTCACGGAACACTTCATCTTCCTTACTCTTTTTGCTGGCAGTCGGATAGATATCCTCCAGTTCGGAAATGGTAAACGGCGCCTCTTTCGGATATTCTCCGGTATAGCTTTCATCATAGTATACCAGATCCGGCTTACGCTCTTTTAATTCTACAATGATCAGTCCCATCTGCAGACCCCAGTCTCCCAGATGCACATCACCGATCATGTGATGTCCCATAAATTTGCCGATCCGCTTGATACTCTCTCCAATGACAGCAGAGCGCAGATGTCCGACATGCAATGGCTTGGCAACATTGGCCCCGCCGTAATCTACAATAATGGTCTTCGGATGTGCCGCTTTGTCACAGCCAAATCTTCCCTCATCTGCTTTCATATCGCTGACATATTTCGCCAGATAGGCAGGACTTACTTTCATATTGATAAATCCCGGTTTTACAGACTCTACGCTCTCAAACAGTTCGTTTTCTGCCAGCGCCTGCGCAATCTTATCCGAAATCATGAATGGTGCACACTTGTACTCCTTTGCTGCCGCCATTGCTCCGTTACACTGGTATTCACACAGGTCCGGACGATTGGAAAGTGTAACTTTCCCGTATTTTGCATCATATCCCTGACCGGTAAATGCATTTGTCACCTGCTCGGTGATCAGATCTATTAATGTCTTCATCCTAGGGTTCTCCTCTTTTTTTACTACAGATTATTGTATACATCATAGAGGAAAAAGTCAAACGCTTCTTCGTATCTGACATTTTTCTTCATACAAAAACGGCTGCCACATTACGCGGCAGCCGTCTCGACTTTTATCAGTTCTATCCGTTATTGTCTAATTGTTCTTTCCGGAAAGGTACTCATCAATACCCTTTGCAGCTGCCTTACCTGCTCCCATTGCAAGGATAACGGTAGCGGCACCTGTTACGGCATCTCCACCTGCATAAACACCGTCTTTGCTTGTTGCACCGGTATCTTCGGTTGCAACGATACACTTGCGGCGGTTTGTCTCAAGCCCCTTGGTTGTGGAAGAAATGAGTGGGTTTGGAGAGGTACCGAGTGACATGATCACGGTATCACAATCCATCTCATACTCAGAACCAGGTATCTCCACCGGACTTCTTCTTCCGGACGCATCCGGCTCACCGAGTTCCATCTTGATGATGCGCACACCCTTTACCCAGCCATTCTCATCGACAAGAATTTCCGTCGGATTCTGCAACAGATCAAAAATGATTCCCTCTTCTTTTGCGTGATGTACTTCTTCCTTACGCGCTGGAAGTTCTTCCTCACCACGACGGTATACAATATGTACCTCTGCGCCGAGACGGAGTGCGGTTCTTGCAGCATCCATGGCTACATTACCACCACCGACAACGACAACTTTCTTTCCATGGGAAATCGGGGTTTCATATCCTTCCTCAAATGCTTTCATGAGGTTGTTTCTTGTCAGGAATTCGTTTGCAGAGAATACTCCGTTTGCCTGCTCGCCAGGGATTCCCATGAAACGTGGAAGTCCTGCTCCGGAACCGATAAATACAGCCTCAAAGCCTTCCTTTTCCATCAGCTCATCGATCTTTACGGATTTACCGATGACAACGTTGGTCTCGATATCCACACCGAGTGCTTTTACGTTTTCTACCTCGGCTGCTACAACCTTGTCCTTTGGAAGACGGAACTCCGGAATACCGTAGCTTAACACACCACCGGCACGATGCAGTGCTTCAAAAATGGTCACATCGTAGCCAAGCTTTGCCAGATCTCCGGCACAGGTCAGACCTGCAGGGCCGGAACCGATCACGGCTACTTTGTGTCCGTTTAACTTCTCTGCTTTCTTTGGCTTGATACCGTGCTCGCGTGCCCAGTCTGCAACGAAACGCTCTAATTTACCGATGGCAACCGGATCACCCTTGAAACCGCGGATACATTTACCTTCACACTGGCTCTCCTGTGGGCAGACACGTCCACAGACAGCCGGAAGTGCGGAAGACTCGGAGATAATATGATAAGCCTCCTCAAAATTGCGCTCCTTGACCTGTGCGATAAATGCCGGAATATTGATAGAAACCGGACATCCCTTCATACACTGTGCGTTTTTACAATTTAAGCAACGGGAAGCCTCTGCAACTGCCTCTTCCTCGTTGTATCCATAACATACTTCCTCAAAATTCGTAGCACGAACCTTTGGTTCCTGCTCACGAACCGGTACTCTGACTAATCCTTCCATTACTTGTCACCTCCGCAATGGCCGCATCCACCGTGATGGGTAGCGCCCTCTTCATATGCGAGCTTTGCTCTGCCTTCTTCTGTCTTATACTGCTGCTGACGCTTCATTGCCTGATCAAAGTCAACGAGATGTCCGTCGAACTCCGGTCCGTCAACACATGCGAATTTTACTTCTCCGCCAACCATCAGACGGCATGCTCCACACATACCGGTTCCATCTACCATGATCGGGTTCATGGATACAACGGTAGGAATCTCAAGCTTCTTGGTAAGGATTGTAACGAATTTCATCATGATCATCGGTCCGATTGCGACACATACATCATAATGTTTTCCCTCATCGATCAATGCCTGTAACTGCTGACAGCCATTTCCGTGAAATCCATAAGTACCGTCATCCGTACATACATATACATTTCCGGCTACTGCCTTCATCTCATCCATATAAAAAAGCAGATCCTTGGTACGGGAACCCATGATCACGTCTGCATCAATTCCGTGCTCATGCAACCATTTTACCTGTGGGTATACCGGTGCGGTTCCCAGACCTCCTGCGATAAATACAATTTTCTTTTTCCTGGTCTCCTCAAGGTTCTCCTCCTCACAGAGTTCGGACGGACATCCCAAAGGTCCAACGAAATCTTCGAGAGCATCGCCCTCATTTAAGGCCATCATACGCTCGGTTCCTGCGCCAATCGTCTGTACCACGATGGTGACAGTCTCCTTCTCTCTGTCATAGTCACAGATCGTAAGAGGAATACGCTCTCCTACTTCATCTGTCTTTGCAATGATAAACTGTCCCGGCAGACACTCATTGGCCACACGCGGTGCCTTGATGTCCATCAGGATAATGTTATCTGCCAATGTTTCTTTTCGAACAATCGGGTACATAAACTGCCTCCTGTATGTAATAAATTTAATCTAATCCCTGTTCTCTTTTTCTGCTGAATACAAAAAGAGGTGTATAGCACACCTCTTTATTGTATATGACTTCTTCACTTTTCGCAACGACTTTTTTACGAAAAATATACAAGCTCATCTTCCGGTTTCTGGGCTTTTTCGATGGAAATCGGATAAAGAACCGGTCCTTTTCCCTTATATTCCCGTGCAAATTCGACACGAATCTCTGCCGTAATTGTAATCCATGACTTGTGCGGAAGTTCCTCTTCCCTGTCATATTTACATTTGAAACCGATAAATGTCACATCCTCAATGCAGCAGGTCATCGCAAACCGTCCCGGAACAAACACGCCTTTCTTAAGTTTATCCGGATTATATACCAGAGCCAGGAATTTTACTTTCTTGCGATCGTATTTCTTGTAATTTTCCATGGCATCCATGTACCAGATAGCATAATCCGCATCGGTCAGCTCAATCACATCCTGATTGATATCAAACGGCAATTCTTCCGGACGCTCATCAATCGTTCCGTCCTTGCGCTCATAGACAATCTGTGCTTTCCGGTTGATGTTCTTAATGGTACGGCGCAGATGTCCGCGATCGGTATCATCATCTGTACGGTTAAAAATAACCACATCACTGGAAAAAACCTGTTCCTGCATCATTGCACGCATATTATTCATATACAGATCATACGTCGTGGAATCTACGGTTGCCAGTGACTGTACAATCACCCAGCCCTCCGGCATTTTTGCCTCAAGCAGCTTGTCCATCCCCCAGGTGCCGTTGTACTCGATAAAAATTTGTTCCGGCTGATAGGTGTCCTGGATTTCCTGCAGTTTTGCAGGCGTAAAATCCTCTTCCTCTTCGACCGTTACCAGCTTGAAGTTGATGGTTGCCAGTTTTGCTTCGTCATATTCTTTCTCGCCATCTTCGCACATGATGATAATTCCTTTCGAACCATCACCGAAGTTATTCTCAAACAGCGTTTCTTCTACGAGAGTTGTTTTTCCGCTGTCCATAAATCCTGTAAATAAATATACCGGAATATCCTGTGCCATAATTGCTCTCCTTACATTTTTATTGGGGTTTACAGCATTTTAAAGACCAAATGTCTTCAGTAATTCATCCTCATGAATCTCCGTTCCGATTACCACGATACGTCCGGTGTAATCCGGCTCACCCTCACGGATCTCATACTCGCCCGGAACCATATCAAAGTACAGCCAGGTGCCATCGGTACTCTCCACCATACCTTTGGAGCGGAGGATATTGTCAGAATCGACAAACTTCTTAAGTACTTCCTCAAGTTTTGCACGCTCGAATTTGTGCGGTGTCTCCTTGCCCCAGCTGGTAAATACATCGTCTGCATGATGGTGATGATGATGCTCATGATCATGGCAGCCACAGGTACAGTTTTCTCCATGCTCATGGTGATGGTCATGGTCTTCATGATCATGTTCGTGATGATGTTCATGGTCTTCATGATCATGGTCCTCATGGTCATGATGATGCTCATGGTCATGGTCTTCATGATGGTGGTCATGCTCATGTTCTGCTTCTTCTTTGGCATGATGTGCCTCGGCAAGAGCCTTCATTTCCAGATTATCCTGTCCTTCCATGACCTTAAGGATCTGCTCACCGGACAATTTTGCCCAGTCGGTTGTAATAATGGCGGCCTTTGGATTCAGCTCCTGAATCTTATTCACGCAAAACTCCAGCTGCTCCGGCGTGGCGTTCTGGCTGCGGCTTAAAATGACAGTTGTCGCATACTCGATCTGGTTGTTGAAAAACTCACCGAACGCCTTCATCTGCTTGCTCGCCTTAAGCGCGTTTACAACCGTTACCAGTGCGTTTAATTTTACATCCTGCTCTTTTTCAATATCAATCACGGACTTCATAACATCGGAAAGCTTACCGACTCCAGATGGCTCAATCAAAATACGATCCGGATGATACTTGGTGATGACTTCATTTAAGTTCTTTCCGAAATCACCAACTAAAGAACAGCAGATGCATCCGGAATTCATCTCTGTAATCTGGATTCCAGCATCCTTTAAAAAACCACCGTCAATGCCGACCTCGCCAAATTCATTCTCGATAAGGACAATCTTTTCCCCTGTAAATGCCTCATCTATCATCTTTTTTATAAAAGTTGTTTTTCCGGCTCCTAAGAATCCGGAGATAATATCTATTTTTGTCATGATAATCCACTCCTTTTTGTTTTTTCAAAATCTATTCTATTTTACTCGTTTTTTTATAATAATGCAAGTTGTGACACAGCCGGTCTAATAATGCATATGATAAAGTTTTTCATACACACCGCCCCGTGCCAGCAGTTCTTCATGGGAACCGGATTCCGCAATCCCATCTTCTGTCAGAACCAGAATTTTTTGTGCATTCTGGATCGTTGTCAGACGGTGGGCAATCACAAATGTCGTACGGTTCTTTGCCAGTTTCTCCAATGATTCCTGTACGACCCTCTCGCTCTCGTTATCCAGCGCGGAAGTTGCCTCATCAAAAATCAGAACCGGTGGATTTTTCAAAAAAACACGGGCTATGGAAAGCCGCTGCTTCTGCCCTCCGGAGAGCTTGATTCCACGCTGTCCGATATCTGTATCATATCCATCGGGAAATGCCATGATAAATTCGTGGGCATTGGCATTTTTTGCAGCAGCAATCACTTCTTCCCTTGTCGCATCCGGCTTTCCATACCGTATATTTTCAAAAATCGTTCCCGAAAACAGGTATACATCCTGCTGCACCATTCCGATATGGTCACGCAGGCTCTTTAACGTCACCTTACGGACATCTTTCCCATCCACACGGATACATCCTCCGGTCACATCATAGAATCGCGGAATCAGGGAACAAAGCGTTGTCTTTCCGGCACCGGATGATCCCACCAGTGCCATATATGCCCCTGCAGGCACATGCAGATTGATCCGGTTAAGCACCTTCTCCTGATTGTCTTTGTACTGAAAAGAAACATTTTCAAAATCAATGGTTCCTTTCACATCGGTCAGTGCTACCGCATCGTTTGTATCCTGGATTTCCGGTTCAATATTCATAATTTCCTGAAACCGTTCAAATCCCGTATAGCCATTCTGAAACTGCTCGGTAAAGTCCACCAGTGTCCGGATTGGATCAGTAAATACCCCAATATACAGCAAAAACGTAACCAGATCATTGACCGTGACCATTCCCTTTGCAATGAGAACCCCTCCGGCAAGGATGACATTTACCTGAATCAGTGTTGTAAAAACGCCAACCCCGGCCTGAAAACTGCCCATGTAATGATAACTGTTCTTCTTTGCCGCAAGAAATCCGTCATTTCCATGACGAAATTTTTCGTTTTCAATCGCCTCATTGGCAAACGATTTCACCACACGGATGCCTGACAGATTATCCTCGATCTGTTCATTAATCTCGGCAATTTTAATACGGTTCTGTTGAAAAGCCCGGCGCATCCGCTTATTTAACACAAATGCAAATACAAACATAACCGGAAGCACTGCAAACGCGGCAAGCGCAAGCCATCCATTAATGTTGAGCAGGATCACAAACGCTCCCACTATCTTTAATACCGACAGGATAATATTCTCCGGGCCATGGTGCAGCAGTTCTGTAATATCAAATAAATCTGCCGTCACACGGCTCATCAGCTGTCCGACTTTTGCATCATCATAAAAGGAAAAAGACAGCTTCTGCAGATGCCCAAACAATTCGGCCCGCATGTCATATTCCATTTTTGCCCCCATCACATGTCCATAATTTCCGATAAAAAACCGGCTGTAACAGTCCAATGCCAGAAGCACAAACAATCCGATGCCAATCAAAAAAAGTTTCCGCAACATCATCTGAGGCTGCTGATAAATCAGAGTCGATGTCACATACCGCACAACCAGTGGAATGGTCAGTGCCACTGCCGCAGAAAGTGTCGCAAATAACATGTCTGCCGCAAAAACTGCCCGGTAGGGTTTGTAATAGCTTATCATTTTTTTCAGATTTTGATTCATGGTTCACCTCATCCTGATCATTTTTGCAAAAAAGCACCCCGCGAGTTATCCCGCGGGGTTAAATACATTAGTTGTATTTTCTTTTTCTAGCAGCTTCAGATTTCTTCTTACGCTTTACGCTTGGCTTCTCGTAATGCTCTCTCTTACGAATCTCCTGCTGGATACCAGCCTTCGCACAGTTTCTCTTGAAACGGCGTAATGCGCTATCTAAAGTCTCATTCTCTTTTACGATTACACTAGACATTCTTTCCTAACCTCCCTCCAGTTGCGATATTGTGCATCAACTGTAAGGTAATCTTAATTGCACTATCGATTATTTTAACAAAATATCCTGATTTGTCAATAGTTTTTCCGAAATTTGCATAGTTTTTTTCTTCCACATGCTTAAAGCTTTGTAAACACGGAAGTTTCTTTCTTCAATCCCTCTGCAATCGCAAAGTTCTCATCCATTTTCTTGGAAATTTTATCCATATCGGATACAAGAACCTGTGTGCTGTCCGCTGCCGAAACGACTCCACTGACGCCTTCCTCGATTGCATGGGAAATCGTATTTACGGAATTTGCAATCTCATCCATGGAATTCTGTAAAGAATCCGTCTTTGCCTCAAAATCTGCCATGACGCTTTCAATAAACGTTGCCTTGTCATGATATGCGCCACCGGATTCCACAAACTTCTGGAATTCCGGCAGTATTTTTTCATTCATGTACTCTACCAGTCCGTTTGCATTGTCTGCAAGATTATGTACTGCAGTTATGACAATGGCATTGATGCTCTGGATATTGTTAGCCGCTTCCTGACTGGCGGCTGCCAACTGACTGATTTCGGAGGCAACCACTGCAAATCCTTTTCCTGCATCCCCGGCACGGGCAGCCTCAATGGATGCGTTTAATGCAAGCAGGTTTGTCTGGCTTGCAATATTTAAGATGTCGTTTGTCAGATTGTCTACCTGATTGACACTGTTGCTGTCCTCAATTGCCTGACTCAGCACGGAAACAATGTCATTTACTTTCGCACCCGTTGTATCCATATTTTCACGTGCAGCATGTTCCATTGCCTCTGCATGCTCTTTCATTTCTTTTGTATACTGATTGATTTCAATCGTTTTCTCTGCAATTGACTTGACTTCACCGGCAACCGATTCGGTATTTTCATTAATCCGTGAAGCATTGTCGGAAATATCCTGCATCGTTGCAGAAAGTTCTTCCGTCAGTGCGGACAGATCGGATACACTTCCGTTGGAAGTCTGCACACTCTCACGCACTTCATTTACAACACCCTCAAGATCCCTGGAATTGCTGCTGATCATCCGAAAAATTTCCTGCAGCTTTGCCATAAAAGCATTGATGCCTCCACCGACAGATGCCACTTCTTTGTTGTTGGTAATGGTAACCCTGCGGGTCAGGTCACCCTGCCGGTTATCAATTCCGGAAATAATCTCATTCATTTCCCTGTTCGTATTTGCAAGTGGATGAATTACCCACCGAAGCACTGCCACCATTGCTGAAAAAAGTGCCGCAATACTAATCAGAATCGTCACTATGCTTGTTCCGATTGAACTATGGTATGCAGATGTCAGTTTCTGTCTCTGTGCATCCGCATCCTGGTTTACAATTTTTTTGATACTTTCGATATCCGACTCAATGGCATCTGCACACTTGCTGATCTTTCCATTGGCAAGTTCATAGGCATCTTCATTTTTCCCTGCTGCGGAAAATGCCATAACATTGGCACATTCATACTTTAATTCTTCATAATTTTTTTTGATATCATTGTATTCTTTTTGGATATCCGGTGTCACGTATGTCTTGTAACTTTCCAGATCTTTCTCCAATGCATCTTCCCGACTGCGGATCTTTTCCACCAGCTGGATCATGGAATCCAGATCCACCGCTATGATATGGGACAGTCCCAGATTATGGATGTCCTGTGTCTGTCTTTGTATTTCTGCCAGACTCGAAACATTCTTTAAAGATACTTCCGAAATCTGTACGGCACTCCGGTTAACGTTCCTGATATTGAAAACAGACATCACATTCGAGATGATACTGAATATTCCAAGTATAAATACCGGAATTAAAATGATAAATTTGGTACTTAATTTCTTTTTCTGATTCATATACTCCCACCTCTTAGCCTGCTGCTGATTTTGTAATACCATTGACCAGATTATCCATCAGTTCCTGTAACTTTACGTGATTTGGATTTCCTGCTGCCATCGTATTCCCGAATGTCATACATGCATCCCAGTAACTGTTTCCGACACGCTGCAGTTTTCCAAATTCCGACTGTGCAATCACCGCCTGAATGGATGGGGAAGCTTTAACCGCATCCGAATCCGCCGCCTTTGTATTGGAAGGTCCCTGTCCGTTCATCTCAAACCGGACGGTCTGGTTCTGCTCATTGGTCATCCAGTCTGCCAATTTTGCTGCCCACTGCGGATTTGCCGAATAAGCATTGACTCCCATAAGCTTATAGCCGGTAAAGGAAGCCATCTGTACCTGCTTTCCTGCCACGGTATAGGTCGGAAGCTTAGCTGCGCCAAGATCATCTCCCCAGATCTTTTTCAGTTCGGTCTCACTCCATACACCGCTTACCCCTGCAATTACACTGCCTTTTTTGGCATCTTTAATAAAATCTTCATTCACCGCATTTTTAAATCCACTGCTGGAACTGATATCAAGCATCGCCTGCGCAATATCCACGCCTTTGATATCCCCTTCGGTGGAATTCCAGTCACAGTGGTTTGTCACATTGTCATCATTGACACCAAAATCCAGTCCCGTATTTCCGAAAAACGAATACAGATACCAGCCGGAAGACCAGTCCATCGTAAACTTCTTATGATTTTTTTCTGCTACTTTTAAAATGCCGTCAAGGGTTTTGACATCCGAATCACTCAGGTACTTTTTGTTATAGTACAAAAAATACCCATTGTCTGCAGTCATGGGATATGCATAAAGCGTATCATCGACTGTGGCAGCGTCTATTGCGCCCTCCACATTTGCTTTTTTCACTTCGTCCGCATTCGGAACCGGATACAATGCACCGCCGGCCACCATAGAAGCCACCTGGTCATCTGCAAAGATAAACACATCAGCTGCGTTATGCACATCTCCAAGCACATTGTCACGCGTATCGGAATCCGCATTCTGTTCCAGAGTGATATCAAAAGTTGCCTGACCCTTATACTCTTCCTTGAAACTGTCGATCATCTTATTCAACGCATCATACGTTGATTCCTCCGCCCACACTCTCAGTTTTACCGTTCCGCTCGTCCTGTCCGTCTCCTGTGCACTGTCCTGCGTGGTCTCCGTTGCACCCTGAGGCACCGCCGATGCGCAGCCGCCCAGCATGGACACGACAAAGATTCCTGCCAGCACGGCCGACAATAACCTCTTTCTCTTCATAAAGTCTCTCCCTTTCTTCATGTCGTTTCCACCTTTTGTTGTATATACACAAATTTCACAGTGGATTAACTGTAATTATACTATAAATATTTGCAAAAAACAGGTAAAATCGCATTTTTATTGCGCATTTTTACCTGTTTTTTGCGTTTTTATTATATTCTTTTATACGTTATCAGTGATAGATTATTTTAACATGTTTTCCAGTGCCGTCTTCGCCTGTGCAATGGCATCCGGAATACCAGCCGGATTCTTTCCACCGGCCTGTGCCATATTCGGACGTCCGCCGCCGCCACCGCCGACGTTTCCGGCGATCGCCTTGATCAGATTACCGGCATGTGCCCCCTGCTTCATCGCCGCATCGGTTGCCATGGCAATCAGGTTTACCTTTCCGTCACAATCGGATGCGATCACTACGACGCCCTCACCGATCTTATCCTTCAGCTGGTCACCGAGATCACGCAGACCATTCATATCCACACCAGATACGCTGGTTGCCAGAAGCTTCACACCTTTGACATCCTCGATCTGATCCATGACATCACCAAGTGCATCCTTGGCTGCCCTGCTCTTTAACGCCTCATTCTCGCTCTGCAGCTCTTTCAGCTCCGCAGTCAGATGATCCAGGCGCTCTTTCAAGTTTGCAGGCGTAGATTTTACAACTTTAGCCGCTGCCTCAAATTCGTCTTCCATCTTTTTGTAGTATGCAATCACATTGTCACCGGTCAGTGCTTCGATACGGCGCACACCGGCTGCAACACCGCTCTCAGAAAGAATCTTAAATGTCTTGATCTCTGCGGTATTCTTTACATGTGTACCGCCACAGAACTCCCTGGAGAACTCTCCCATGGAAACGACACGGACTTTTTCCCCATACTTTTCGCCAAACAGAGCCATTGCCCCGGTCTTCTTTGCCTCATCAACGGTCATGATATCGGTACGGACTTCCATGCCCTCGTTGATTTTTTCATTGACCATGTCTTCCACTTTCTGTAACTCTTCCGGAGTCATGGCTGCAAAGTGGGTGAAATCGAATCTGGTACGTTCACTGTCCTGATAAGAACCCGCCTGCTCGACATGTGTACCCAGCACTTCGCGGAGTGCTTTCTGCAGTAAATGGGTTGCCGAATGGTTTGCACAGGTCTTTGCGCGAAGGTCTGCATCTACCAACAGTTCCACTTTCTCGCCGGTATGGATCATGCCGGACACCATATGCCCGATATGTCCGTATTTACCGCCCAGAAGCTTAACCGTATCCTCTACCTGAAATACGCCGTCTGCCGTACGGATCTGTCCCTTATCGCCCTGCTGACCGCCCATCGTGGCATAAAACGGAGTCTTCTCTACGATAATGGTTCCTGCATCCCCATCGGAAAGTGCTTCCACGATCTCGGTCTCGGTCGTCATAACCGTAACTTTAGAAGCATATGTCAGATTCTCGTATCCGACAAATTCTGTTGTGATGGAAGGATCAATCTGCTCGTAAACCGTTGCATCCGCACCCATGTAGTTTGTCACTTTACGGGCACTTCTGGCTTTCTGCCTCTGTTCTTCCATACAGGCCTTAAACTCGTCCTCATTATAGGAAAAGCCCTTTTCTTCAAGGATTTCTTCGGTCAGATCTACCGGGAATCCGTAAGTATCGTAAAGTTTGAATGTATCGGCACCGGAAAGTTCCTTTTTGCCGTTTTTCTTCATCTCCTCCATCAGGTCAGACAAAATGGCAAGTCCCTGATCGATGGTCTTATTGAATTTCTCTTCTTCCTGTGTCAGAACCTTAAAGATAAATTCTTTCTTCTCTTCCAGTTCCGGATATCCATCCTTGCTCTCATTGATGACAGTTTCTGATAATTTTGCAAGAAACAGTCCGTCAATTCCAAGCATCTTTCCGTGACGTGCCGCACGACGGATCAGACGGCGCAGAACGTAGCCTCTTCCTTCATTGCTTGGCATAACACCATCGGATACAAGAAATGTGGAAGAACGGATATGATCCGTAATCAGACGGATGGATACGTCATCCATGGCATCTACTTCATACTTCTTTCCGGACATCTCACAAATCTTGTCGCGGATCGCTTTCATGGTATCAATATCAAATACGGAATCCACATCCTGCATAACAACTGCCAGACGCTCAAGTCCCATACCAGTATCAATATTTTTCTGGGAAAGCTCGGTATAACCGCCCTTGCCGTCCCCTTCAAACTGTGTAAACACGTTGTTCCATACTTCCATGAAACGGTCACAATCACAGCCTACTTTACAATCCGGACTTCCGCATCCGTATTTTTCGCCTCTATCATAGTAAATTTCAGAACACGGACCACATGGACCGGCACCATGCTCCCAGAAGTTGTCACATTCTCCGGTCTCAGGATCACGGTAAAAACGTGTGATCTTCTCTCCCGGAACTCCTACTTCCCTGGTCCAGATCTCATACGCTTCCTCATCTTCTCCATAAATGGACGGATACAGACGATCCTCCTCAAGACCAAGTACCTTTGTCAGGAATTCCCATGACCAGGCAATTGCTTCATGCTTAAAATAATCCCCAAAAGAGAAGTTTCCAAGCATCTCAAAAAATGTAAGGTGCCGCGCAGTCTTTCCTACATTTTCAATATCTCCGGTACGCACACACTTCTGGCATGTTGTCACACGTCTGCGTGGCGGAATCTCCTGTCCTGTAAAATACGGCTTGAGCGGTGCCATTCCCGCATTGATGAGTAATAAGCTGTTGTCATTGTGTGGTACTAATGAAAAGCTCTTCATGACAAGATGTCCCTTGCTCTCGAAGAAGTCAAGATACATCCGGCGCAGCTCATTTACGCCATAACTCTTTTTCATTACCAGTTCCTCCAAAATCATTCTTTCGTCGTGTCAGCCTTCGCATCCTTGTGTCTGCGGAGTCTGATACCAATAAATGCCCCTAATCCGCCGATCAAAGCCAAAACAGCCATCTCGACCACATATCTGCCAATACATAAAAGAAAATCTGTCATATAGTTTTCTCCTCTCTGTTGTTACCCCATTAACTTAATTATTATATATGAATTTTTCTGTAAATTCAAGAGTTAGAGTTCCCCGAACGGAAATACCTGATTCTCCCTTTCAATTTCAATTACGCGGTCTGCCATTCCAAGATTTGTAATGTGTTTTTTGTATTCCCTGATTGCAGAATAATCCTGCCACATATGCATCGGGAAAACAAATTCTGCATCGGTGTTTTTCAGCACAAAATCAATTCCGAGTGTCTGATACGGTCCCAGCCGCGGATCCATCGGGACAAACGCAAAATTGACCGGCTTGTCCGCAAGCTTACGGATCTCGTGCCGGAATGCACGCTCCTGTTTTCCGTTTATAAGCTCTCCTACGTGTTCCATCTTCCAGTCGTTTAAATCTCCTGCATGGAAGATGCTCACCCCACGCACATTCACATAAAATGCCACTCCTGCATCGGTAGACAACAGGGTCTGGATCTTTAGATCATCCACTTCATAATGGTTGTTTGCGGAGACAAACGTCACTTTTTTCCGCACCCCCGGGTCAATTCCATGCTTTTGCAGAAAATGCGGACTGATGCGGATATCCTTGGATAAAATATAATGTATATTGGTATATTTTTCACTCCAGCGCAGAATATCCATGTCAAAATGATCCTGATGTTTGTGGCTGGCAAACATATAGATTTTTGTATCCGGTGCGTAATCCGGAATCTTTCCCGTAAAGTGGAAACCATTCACCCGATCCCCGCCAAAATAATCAAAAATCAATACCAGATCATCCACTTCCACCAGAAAACAGCTGTGATGTATAAAAATTACCTGCATGTTGTTCCAATCTCCTTTATCATCTGTGTTACAAGCTTTTGAAATACCGGAGCCACCGCATCGGCTGCTTCCTGCACCTCCTTATGTGACAATGGCTGTGGCGAAATGCCGCATGCCAGATTCGAGATACAGGAAATTCCCACAATCCGCATCCCCATATGATTCGCCGCCACAGCCTCACATGCCGTACTCATTCCTACGGCATCCGCTCCGAGTGTACGCGCCATTGCCACCTCCTGTGGAGATTCATAGGCCGGCCCGGTAAACTGCAGATACGTTCCCTCTTTTAAATCCGCCCCGATCTCTGCCGCACATTTTTTTGCGATTTTCTGTAAATCATAATCATAAATCCGGCTCATATCCGGAAACCGCGGTCCCAGTTCCTCTATATTTTCTCCAATGAGCGGCGACGGAACAAAACTTGCAATCTGCCCGGTAAGAAGCATCAGATCCCCCGCCTTCATGCCCAGCTGGATTCCGCCCGCTGCATTTGTCAAAAACAGAACTTCTGCCCCCAGAAGTTTCATCAGCCGGATCGGCCGTACCACTTCCGTCATGGAATATCCTTCATAATAATGCACACGTCCCTGCATGCACACAACCGGCACATCCCCGACATAACCAAACACAAAGCGCCCGGTATGGCCCGGCACCGTAGATACCGGAAATCCCTCGATCTCATGATAATCCACCGCGGCCTCCACGCGAAGCTGCGACGCATAATCACCCAGACCGGACCCCAGTACCAGTGCCACTTTCGGCACAAAATCTGTTTTCGTCCTCACGCTGCGCACACAGCGCATGAGAGTTTCATATTCGTTGCTCATTTGTTCTCCTTATTTTTTGCAATTACATACAGAATTTCATTAACTAATAGTATAACAGAATCAAAAATAAAATAAAACAAGAGCAACTGAAATTCATACTTTTTTTATTTCTCTTAAATAATGATGCAGATCATTCCCCCATTGCTGTCATTGACAATTTTCTGCATAGTATCCTGCAGTTTCAGCTGGCACTCATCATCCATCTGCAGGATCTTGCTACGGATGCCGTCTTCCATCAGTTCCCCGACCGATTTTCCGAAAATATTTGTGGTCCAGATTCCTTCCTTGCTCTCCTCCCCCTCGCGGATATATGCAATCAGATCATTTGCCTGTTCCTCACTGCCGACAATCGGTGCTATTTCGGTCTCAATGTCTGCCTTGATCATATGAATGGACGGGGAAATTGCCCGCATTTTCACGCCATATTTTCCGGCATGCTGGATCAGCACCGGATCTTCCATCCGGATATCCGAAAGCCCCGGCATGACCACTCCATACCCCTTCTGTTCCACAGCTGCCATGGCATCTTCCACACGCTCGTATTCTTTTTTCATCCGGGAGAGGGAACGCAGCATGGAAATCATCTGATATTCCCCTTCGATCTGCATTCCCGTCATCTCACTGATGTAGGAGAAATAGCACTGTTCCGTTGTCTCCATACGGATCGTCACGGTTCCGTTGGAAAGATCTGCCGTCTGTAGCTGGATGTCACGAAAGACCTCCTCTGCCATCTGCTCATTTGCACTTTTTACCCATTCCTGCCCGGCAAGCACAGCCGCTGCATCCCGCACGCGGCCGATTCCATCCATCAGTCTGGAAGCCGTCTGAATCATGGCTGCCTTTAATTTATGTTCCATTGGAAGCATTTCCGTCCACTTTGGAATTGCAAAGTCCACACGGGTAACCGGAAATTCAAACAGAATCGCCTTCATAACTGTGACCAGATCCTCCCGGTGCATCTGCTGACAGTTGACCGGAACCACTACCGCCTGATATTCCTGCTCTAAGCTTTCTTTCAGTGCAAGTGTCTCACTGCTGTATGGGCGCACGGAATTTAAAACAATCACATACGGTTTTCCAATCTCTTTAAGCTTTTCCACCGCGGTTTGTTCTGCCTCCACATAATTTTCCCGCGGAAGTTCCCCGATACTGCCATCCGTTGTCACCACAATACCAATGGTTGCATGGTCTTTGATTACTTTTTCTGTTCCAATTCTCGCTGCATCCGAAAAAGGAATTTCCTCCTCGAACCACGGCGTATGTACCATGCGGTATCCGTCCCCCTCCAGATGACCATTTGCTCCCTCTACCATAAACCCGACACAGTCAATCAGACGCACACTGACACTGCTCTCATCTGCAAGTGTGATCTCTGCTGCCTCCTGCGGAATAAATTTCGGTTCTGTCGTCATGATCGTTTTCCCGGCGGCTGACTGAGGCAGTTCATCGAGCGTCCGTTTTTTTTCTTCCTCATCTTCGATGTACGGAAGTACAAACAGATCCATAAACCGCTTAATGAACGTTGACTTTCCGGTGCGGACCGGTCCTACGACACCAATGTAGATTTCGCCGTTCGTTCTTTTCTGGATATCTTTATATAAATCAAACTCCATAAAAAAATCTCCCTTCTTTGCATATTCGATTAATCTATCTAATCTATATGCAAAGGGGAGAATTCTTATTCACAGAAATACTCTGTTGTATATTTATTTCTCAGATGACTTCTTTTTGTCGGAAGTCTTCTTCTTTGCAGCTTCTTTCTCTACTGCTTCCTTCTCTGCTGCTTTCTTTGCCTGCTCAGCAAGCACTTTTTCATTGATGCGTCCATACATCTGCATGTATTTATAGAGTTTCTTTGCCAGATCCTTGGTAATCTGTCCCTCCAGGGCACGCCACTTCCAGTTTTCTCCAAGTGTGGAAGGAATGTTGATACGGGCTTCGGAGCCGAGTCCGATCAGATCCTGCATCGGAACAATCGCCATATCTGCAACGGATGACCATGCGGCACGCATCATACCCCAGTTATAACCTTCCTCCTCCGTCAGGTTCAGGTATTCGATTGCAAACTTGACAGATGCTTTCGGTGCGGTCTTCATCCATCCCATCACGGTATCATTGTCATGTGTTCCTGTATATACAACACAGTGACTGGTATAGGTGTGTGGCAGATAATCACTTCCCTCACGGCTGTCAAACGCAAACTGGATGACTTTCATGCCCGGGAATCCGGAATCCTTTAAAAGTTTGCGGACGGAATCTGTCAAAAATCCAAGATCTTCCACAATGATCGGAAGCTTGCCAAGTTTCTTCTCCAGCTGGTTAAACAGATCCATTCCCGGACCCTGTTTCCATTTTCCGTTCTTTGCAGTCTTATCTTTTGCCGGGATTGCATAATAAGAATCAAATCCGCGGAAATGATCGATGCGGATAATATCATACAGCTCGCTCATCGCTTTGATTCGTTTGGTCCACCATGCATAGTTATCTTTTTTCATTTCATCCCAGCGGAACAGCGGATTGCCCCAGAGCTGTCCATCTGCCGAAAATCCGTCCGGAGGACATCCTGCCACTTCAATCGGATTTAAATCTTCATCCAGATAAAACTGTTTCGGATTTGCCCATACATCCGCACTGTCTCCGGCCACATAGATCGGCACATCTCCGATAATCTCGATTCCGTTTTCATTGGCATATGCCTTTAACTCTCTCCACTGTTTAAAGAACAGATACTGAAGCATCTTATAAAACTCAATATCTTCTGCGTACTTTTTTCTTGCCTCATCCAATGCCGCTGCGTCACGCACACGAAGTTTCTCATCCCACTCGGCCCATGCTTTTCTGTCATTGGCATCTTTTAATGCCATAAACAGCGTATAATCTTCCAGCCAGTCCTTTTCCGTCTCACAAAATGACGAAAAATCTTCCGGCATATTTTTTACAAAACGGGCATATGCTTTATGCAGCAATGCATAGCGTGATACATACATGGTTCCATAATCAATGTATTCCTCGCTTGTGCCCCAGTCAAATGACTCACATTCCTTTTTCTTTAATAAATTTTCCTTGCAGAGAATGTCCAGATCGATAAAGTACGGATTTCCCGCAAAACTGGAAAACGACTGATACGGTGAATCTCCGTAACTGGTCGGACAGATCGGCAGGATCTGCCAGTAAGTCTGACCTCCTTTTACCAGAAAGTCTACAAATTTTCTGGCTGATTTTCCCATAGTTCCAATGCCATACGGTGATGGCAGGGAAGATATCGGCATAAGTACGCCACTTGTTCTCATAAGTGATTCCTCCTAAGATCCAATCTATAATCTATAATTATATCATACCACCTTTTTGTCCCCTTGTAAAAAACATTTTTCAATGCTAGTATGAAGAAAAGGGATTATGAGGTGAAGAATTATGAACGATGTCATAAAACATAAAATCAAACACAATGCACACCGTACACTGGTGTCGATCAAATGGGTAATTTTTGCAATTCTTGTCGGCGGTATCGTCGGACTGTGCGGCACCGCATTTTATTTTTGTCTGACATTTGTCACCGTGCTGCGCGGGCAGGACCCCTGGCTGTTGTATCTGCTCCCTGTCGGGGGACTGATCATTGTCGGTGCTTATCACCTGCTGCACGATGAAAAAGATACCGGAACCAATCTGGTCATCTCTGCCATCCACTCGGATGACGAGCTGCCCCTGCGCATGGCTCCTTTGATCTTTATTTCCACACTGATCACGCACCTGTTCGGCGGATCTGCCGGCCGTGAAGGTGCTGCCCTGCAGATGGGCGGAAGTATCGGAAACGCAATCGGAAAATTCTTCCGTTTTGACGACAAAGATAAACATGTCATGATCATGTGCGGCATGAGTGCTGCGTTTTCCGCTCTCTTTGGTACCCCGATGGCTGCTGCCATCCTTCCAATGGAAATTGTAAGTGTCGGCGTCATGTACTATACCGCCCTTGTTCCATGTGTGATCAGTTCTCTTGTCGCACACGGAGTTGCTTACCTGTTTGGTGTTTCCAACCAATGGTTTTCCATCGAGCACATCCCGGACTTTGGCATTCTTCCTGCCGTGCAGATTTCCATCCTTGCCATACTCTGCGCACTGGTAAGTATTGTTTTTTGTATTCTTCTACACAAAAGTGAAGAAATTTACCGCAAACTGTTCCAGAATCCCTACATCCGCATCTTTGCCGGTGGATGTATTGTTGTCATTCTGACGATGCTTGTCGGGAACCAGAATTACAACGGTACCGGTATCGGCATCATCCAGATGTGCATTGATGGAACGGTCCGTCCGGAAGCCTTCCTGTTAAAGATGATCTTTACCGCACTGACTCTTGGTGCCGGTTACAAAGGCGGAGAAATTGTTCCTTCCTTTTTCACCGGCGCGGCCTTTGGCTGCCTGTTTGGAACGCTGACCGGCATATCCCCGACACTTTGTACGGCTGTCGGCATGACTGCCGTATTCTGTGGTGTCACAAACTGTCCGATCACTTCACTGTTAATCAGTTTTGAATTGTTCGGTTATGACGGCATGCCATATTTTCTTCTGGCTGTCGCTTTCAGCTATATGCTCTCCGGATACTTTGGTCTGTACCGGAGCCAGAAGATTGTGTACTCCAAATACAAAACCAGTTACATCAACAAGACAACTCATTAATCCCAAGAACCACACAGCCAGTCGCCGGCAATTCCATGTTCGAATGAACCGAACCGATTGGCCGGGTTCCTGCATGCAGGTCATCAATATATAACGTCCATGTCCTGTCATCCGGCAGCAGGAGTGTTTCTTTTCTGCCGGATGCATTGTATGCCACCAGAAGTGTCTCTTCCGGCTGGCGGATTGTAAACGCGATGGTCTGTTCGGATGTCATTTCCATAAACAGAATATTCTGGCGGATCTCCTCTGCGTCTGTCATACGCAATCCTTTATGTGCTTTCCGGAAAGCAATCAGTCCCCTGTAATACTGCTGCAATCCTTTTTGTCCATCGCTCCAGTCATAGCGCAGTACATTTGTTTCATACGGCAGATTATAACTATTCTCGGATACCTCACCATTTTTTCCGGCTGGTTTGGTTCGTGCAAACTCTTCTCCCCCCAGGAAAAACGGAACTCCCTGTGCGGTAAATACCATCGCAGCCGCCAGACGGTTCATTGCAAGGCGTACGCCTGCATCACAATCCGGTCTGGAAATCTGCAGTTTATCCCACAAGGTCAGATTGTCGTGACAGGAAACATAATTGATCACTTTCTCCGGGGTATCCGTCCATGTGCCGCCGGCTGCATAGGTATAAGCTGCATAATCTACCTGTGGATGCCACACACCTCCTGCTGCACAGTAACGCACCGCAACTTTCATTTTTTTCTTTCCGCTGACATAGCCGCAGTCTTTGTTATAAAACACATGTCCGCGCACCATGTCCCGGATATCATCCGAAAACATTCCGATGCCGTCCAGCATACGCGCGTTTCTCTTCATGGCACGCCTAAATTCCGGCATGGTTGAAGTACCGCCTGTCCAGCCCTCTCCATACAGAATGATATATGGATTGATTTCTTTTAACCTGTGGCTGATCTCATTCATGGTATCAATATCAAGAACACCCATCAGATCAAACCGGAACCCATCCACATGATATTCCCTTGCCCAGTAACAGACAGATTCTACGATGTATTTGCGCATCATCGGCTGCTCCGAAGCAATTTCATTGCCACAGGCAGATGCATTGGAATATCTGATTCCGTTCATCCGGTAATAATAATCCGGCTCACATTTCTGCAGACAGCTGTCCAGATCATAGGTGTGATTGTACACCACATCCATGATCACTCCGATGCCCTCCCTGTGAAAAGCCGCAATCATTTCTTTCATTTCCCGGATACGCACCTCCCCATGGAACGGATCTGTTGAAAAAGATCCCTCCGGTACGTTATAATTCAGCGGATCGTATCCCCAGTTATACTCCCGCTTCTTTGGTGCCGCCTCATCAATACTTGCAAAATCATACATTGGCATGATCTGCACATGCGTAATACCGAGCGATTTCAGATAATCCAGCCCGGTTGGTTCCCCATCTTTGTTTTTGGTTCCTTTTTCTGTTAAACCCAGGTACTTTCCCGGATGCTTTACACCGGAAGATACATCTGCGGTACTGTCTAACACCGAAATCTCACAGATCACCAGATCTGTGCGGTTTTTAAAAGCGGGGCCATGATCCTCTTTAAAATTCTCAGGATCGGTCTCTCTTAGGTCCAAGACCATACTTCGCTGTCCATTTACACCGACAGCTACCGAATATGGGTCCTGCGATTCTACAGTTTTTCCACTTCGCTCCAGACGGTATGTATAATAAACATGCCGCAGATCTCCGTCTACCCGGATCGCCCAGGTTCCCTGTATATCCCGCTTCATCGGAATGGTATCCGACAGGCAATCTCCGTCTCCTTCCTGATACAGACACAGCGTTACTGCATCCGCCGTCGGAGCCCAGAGCCGGAAATCCGTACCTTTCTTCGTGTACACAGCACCCAGATCATTTCCATCATATGGAATCCTTTGCTGCATTCCCTCTCTCCTCCCTGAAATATATTATTTTCGCATTTTTTCGTAATTCATTATATTTTAATTTTTTGTATCTGTAAATTGGAAAAATCACTAAGTTTTTTTCAATATTTTGTGAAATAAGACGAAGAAAAGAGGCATTCCATGTTTTATGCCATGAAATGCCTCTTTTTTTGTTTTCCGTATCAGGCAAACCCTTATGCGTTTGTTGCCTGTACCATTGCCTCAAGGGTTCTGACTGCTGCTCCCGAATCGATCGTCTTTGCTGCAAGTGCAATGCCATCTGCAATACTGTCTGCCTTTTTCCCAATATACAAAGCGGCTCCTGCATTCAAAAGCACAATCTCCCTCTTTGGTCCCTGTTCCTTTCCAGAAAGAATATCTCTGGTGATCTGTGCGTTTACGGCTCCATCCCCACCCTGCAGTTTTGCGATTTCACACCGCTTTAATCCAAACTGTTCCGGTGCGATTGTATAGGTGGCTACTTTTCCGTCCTTAATTTCAGATACCGTGGTCTCACCGGTCAGTGTGATCTCATCCATGTTATCCTCTCCGCTGACAACCATTCCCCGTTCTACCCCGAGGTTCATCATGGTTCCCGCAATCACTTCCGTAAGTGCCGGGGAATACACCCCTACAAGCATTGCCCTGGCACGGGATGGATTAGAAAGCGGTCCTAAAATATTAAACACCGTGCGGATGCCCAGCTGTTTTCTGGCCGGTCCCACATACTTCATGGCAGGATTAAAATGCGGTGCAAACATAAATCCGATCCCGACCGTCTCCACACACTTTTCTACCATAGTCGGATCTGCGGAAATATTTACGCCAAGTGCTTCTAACACATCTCCGGCACCACTTTTAGAAGAAATGGAACGGTTGCCATGTTTTGCCACCGGAAGCCCGGCTGCTGCCACAACGAACGCTGATGTTGTGGAAATATTAAACGAATAGGTACAGTCTCCGCCGGTACCGACAAAATCCACATAATCTGCCACTTTCGGACTGATCGTATTTGCCTTGTTGCGCAATACGGCTGCCAGTCCCGTAATCTCATCCAGCGTTTCCCCTTTCATGCGGAGTGCTGTCAGAAAACATGCAATCTGCGCCTCTGTTGCCTGTCCGGTCAGAATCAGCTCCTGTGCTTTCATCGCTTCCTCTTTTGTCAGATCTTTTCCCTCTACCAGTTTGGCCAGAATCTCTTTCATCTATGATATCCTCCTGTTTGATTCGCTTTTCCGTTACATTTCATTTAACTCTTTTTTGAATGTGCTGCAATAGTCTGCTGCAGCCTGCGGATCAAAACCGTGTTCCCGCATCAGTGTGATAAAATGAGAGCCTACAATGGCTCCGTCAATAATCTCTTTCATCGGACGTACATCCTCCGCCGTGCGGATACCAAATCCCATCATAACCGGAATTTTTGCCTCTTTCTTTACCGCCGTCAGATATTCTAAAATCTGACGGTGGAAGGTTGCTTCCTGTCCGGTAACTCCCATGGAAGACACACAGTAGACAAATCCCCTTGCATTTTTAAGGATTTTTGGCACACGGTCTTTGGATACCGGGGAAACCAGCTGGATCAGAATGGTTCCATCCTCTTTCTGTAACTGTGTCTGGAGTTCTTCCTGCTCTTCCAGCGGCAGATCCGGAATGATCAGTCCATCCACCCCGCAGGCATTGCACTCTTTTACAAATTTTTCCACGCCATAATGCAGTACCGTGTTGTAATACATCATAAATACAACCGGGATCTGCACACCATCGTCACGCATCTCTTTCATACAGGTAAATGTCTTCTCCAGATTTGCCCCGCCGAGAATTGCCTCATAGGAAGCCGCCTGAATAACCGGACCGTCCGCTACCGGATCGGAAAACGGAATTCCAAGTTCAATAATGTCCGTTCCCGCCGCTTCCTGTGCTTTGATGATCGCCTTTGTCTTATCATAATCCGGCAGACCTGCTGTGATATAAGTAATAAATGCCTTTTCTTTCTTTTCCTGTAACGCCTGAAGCGCTGTCTCAATTCGATTCATCCCTGTTATGCCCTCCTTAATTCAGATATCCTTTTCCGTCAAGATAATCCGCAATGGTGTTTACATCTTTATCTCCGCGACCGGACAGACAGATAACCATGCTCTGGTCCATGGTCATTTCTTTTGCCTTTTTAAATGCATAGGCAACGGCATGTGCACTCTCAATTGCCGGAATAATTCCTTCTAATTTACACAGTTCCATCAGCGCATCCATTGCCTCCACATCCGTAATTGCCACATATTTTGCACGTCCGGTATCCCGCAGATATGCATGCTCCGGTCCGACTCCCGGATAATCCAGTCCGGCGGAAATGGAGTGTGCCAGCTGGATATTTCCATCGGTATCCTGCAACAGATACGAACGCATGCCATGCAATACTCCAGGCTCTCCCAAAGCCATGGCGCTGGCATGTTTTCCGGTCTCAATTCCAAGGCCCGCTGCTTCCACACCGATCAGTTCCACCTCCGGCTCATCAATAAAATCGGCAAACATTCCGATGGAATTGGAACCGCCGCCCACACATGCCATAACCACATCCGGATTCTTTCCTTCTGCTTCCATGTGCTGACGCTTTGCCTCCCGGCTGATCACACTCTGAAACTCTTTCACCATCTTCGGATACGGATACGGTCCTACCGCAGATCCGATAATATAGAACGTATCCTCCGCTGTTTTTGCCCAGGTACGGATGGCTTCGTTTGTCGCGTCTTTTAAGGTATTGCTTCCGGATTCCACGGATACCACTTTTGCACCAAGCATCTCCATACGCATCACATTCAGTTTCTGTCTCTGGATATCTTCTTTTCCCATGTACACCGTACATTCCATATCAAACAGTGCTGCTCCCGTTGCAGTAGCTACACCATGCTGTCCTGCACCGGTCTCCGCGATTACCTTTGTCTTTCCCATACGCTTTGCCAGAAGGATCTGACCGATCACATTGTTGATCTTGTGGGCACCGGTATGGTTTAAATCTTCACGCTTTAAATAAATTTTTGTACCGTATTTTGCAGACAGACGCTCTGCATAGTAAAGCGGTGTCTCTCTGCCGACATACTGTTTCAGATAATAATGGTACTGTTTTATAAACTCTGGATCATGGATTGCCTCCTCATATGCCTGATCCAGTTCCTGTAATGTATTCATCAGCGACTCTGCCACATACTGTCCGCCAAACTGTCCATAATATGCTTTCTTATTCATCTTTCTTTCCTTTCTTTTGCTTCCTCTTTGACACATGTTACAAATTGTTTTATCAATGCTTCTTCTTTTTGATCTTTTTCTTCCACTCCGGAACTTACATCCACGATATCCGGGTCAAACAACCGGATTCCTCCGGCAACATTTCCGGCATGTAACCCTCCTGCCAGGACAAATTTTCTTCCGGCGAAAATCCCCGCCTGCCGGTCAATATTCAGTTGCTTCTGCCAGTCAAAACGCTGTCCGCCGCCATAGCCTGCACCATCCACGACAATCGCCGTAATTTTCTGTTGCAGTTCTTCCGGCAGTTCAAAAAAGCTCTTTGTTTTTGCCTCAAACTCTTCCGGATCTGAGAGGTTTATGGCATACCAGACAGGAAGTTCTGCTGCCGTTATGGCATCCTCTGACAGCTTTCCGTGCATCTGGATGATGTCAAATTTCATCTGCTGCAGCGTCTTTATCTGTGCCGCATCCGGGGAAACGGTTACGGCAACCTTTTTTATCCGTGGACTGATTTTTTTCATGATTTCTTCTGCCTGTTGCCGGCTTAAATTCCGCCTGCTTTTCTCATAAAAAACAAATCCTGCGTAATCGGCCCCTGCATCATTTACATACTGCGCATCTGCAGGCTTTTTCAGTCCACAGATCTTTACTTCTGGTCTCATGCCTGATACAGCTCCTTCCATTTTTGTGCAAGTGCTTTCGGATTTTCCGATTCCATAAACGCACGCCCGATCAAAAAGGCATCCACCCCACAGTCTCGCAGGAACCGCACGTCCTCATCTCCCGTAATCCCACTTTCTGCCACAAATACTTTATCTTCCGGCACATAAGGGCGAAGCCGTCTGGTATGTTCCAAAGAGATCGTAAAATCCTTAAGATTACGGTTATTGACCCCGATGATTCTCGGGTTGATCTTCATCGCCCGTTCCACCTCTGCCTCATCATGTGTCTCAACCAGCACATCAAGTTCAAGTTCTCTTGCCAGCTGATAAAAATCATGCATCTGTGCATCATCGAGAATCGCTGTAATCAGAAGTACCGCATCTGCACCGATCACTTTTGCCTCATAAAACTGATACTCACAGATCATGAAATCTTTCCGCAAAATCGGAAGGCTGGATTTTGCCCGGATTTCTTTTAAATACGCAACATTTCCGTGAAAATGATCTTCCTCTGTCAGACACGAAATGGCATCCACCGATGCATTGTACTCACTGATGCGCTCCATCAGATCAATCTTGCTGGTAATCGTTCCGAGACTCGGGGAAGCTTTCTTAAATTCACCGATAATCGAAAGTCCCGGTTTTTTTAAATGATTATAAAAACAGTCTGCCTCCCTCGTCTTTGTTTCCTCTGCCATGCGCCGCATTTCTGTTTCCGGAATACGTGCCATGTGCCCGGGAAGCCGTTTTTTCTTATCTTCTACAATTTCATCCAGTATCATATTTTTTCTCCTAATATAAATTGCGATAATCTAACACGTTCCATTTACAAAATTTTCGATGATGCGTTTGCCGTGCTCGGTATAAATGGATTCCGGATGGAACTGTAATCCCACAACCGGATATTTCTTATGGCGCATTGCCATAATCTCTCTGTCATCGGTCCGCGCCAGCACCCGCAGACAATCCGGCAGATCCTTTTCCTGCACTGCCAGGGAATGGTATCTTGCCACACGGATCGGAGAATTGATCCCGGTAAATACACTGCTTCCATCATGTTCTATCAGCGACTGCTTTCCATGAAACAATGCCTTGGCATAGGAAACGGTTCCTCCCAGTGCCTCACCGATGCACTGATGCCCCAGACAGATGCCAAGGATCGGTTTTTCTTCTGTAAATTCTTTGACAACATCCATGCAGATGCCTGCTTCCTTTGGATTCTTTGGTCCCGGTGAAAGCACGATCCGCTCCGGGTCCATCGCCTTAATTTCTTCAATGGTAATCTTGTCGTTTCGGACAACTTTGATATCGGAGTTAAAAATTCCGATATACTGATACAGGTTATAAGTAAAAGAATCATAGTTATCAATCAGCAAAATCATAAATTTTCCTCCTCTATAAGCGTCTTGGCTAGTGCCATTACTTTATTGCAGCACTCCTGATACTCATTTTCCGGAACGGAATCTGCAACGATTCCCGCTCCAGCCTGCAAATATACACGGTTTTTCTTTTTGATCATTGTCCGGATCGTAATACAGAAATCCATATCACCGGAGAAATCAATGTATCCGGTTGCGCCTCCGTAGAGTCCTCTGCGCACACTCTCAAGTTCATCGATAATCTCCATCGCGCGGATCTTCGGTGCTCCAGAAAGCGTTCCTGCCGGAAGGAACGAAGAAACCAGATCCAGCGGATGAAATTCTCCTTTTTTCTTTCCTTCCACCATGGATACGATGTGCATTACATGGGAATAATTCTGCACTTCCATAAACTGTGTCACCTTGACGGTTCCAAATTCTGAGATCCTTCCCATGTCATTTCTCGCAAGATCCACCAGCATAACATGTTCGGCGCGTTCCTTTTCATCCCGGAGCAATTCATCCCGAAGCAATGCATCCTCCTCGGCATCCACACCCCTGCGCCGGGTTCCGGCGATCGGACAGGTATACACCCTGCTTCCCTGCTGCTTTACAATCATTTCCGGGGAACTTCCGATCACTTCAAACTCTCCATAATTGAAATAATACAGATACGGGGATGGATTCAGTTCCCGGAGCTCTTTATACAGCTCAAATCCGGTCTGTTTTGTCTCAATCGTCCATCTCTGGGAAAGCACGGTCTGGAAAATATGTCCTTCCCGGATATACTGCTTGATCTTTTCGACTTTTTCGCAATACTGTTCTAAGGTATCAGACTGGTTGACAATCACACCGTCATGTGTAAAATTTCTGTCCGGTATCTGTCCGGCATTTTTTCTTGCCTCCTCAATCAGTTCTGCTGCTTCTGCTAATGCTTTCTTTTTTCCGTCTTCCGAATCTTCTCCAAGAATCACTGCGGTCAGCGTCTCTGCCACATGATCCACCAGGATAAATTTTGTCATGAGCATCATCTGGATGGTCTCGATTCCAATCTCGTCTGGATTGTTATCCGGCAGTACTTCCGCATAGCGGACAAAATCATATCCCAGATTTCCGACCAGTCCTCCGGAAAAAGACAGCTCTTCGTTTTCTTTTACGATATCAAACTCGCTGTAATATTCTTTCAGACGTTCGAGCGGATTTCCCTGCCGGATTTCTTCCGTCCCGTTGTTCCGCCGGATCACGAGTGCATCCCCGCTGGAAGTAATGATCTCTTCCGGTTCTTTTCCAAAAAACGTATATCTGTCATAATTTTTATCATAACTTTCCAGAAGAAATCCTTTTTTGTTTCCTACCAGACTCTCATACATGCCGATCGCTGTTTCATTTACAATGCTGACTGTCTTTTTGTATACCCGTAATCTCCGCTTCATATTACCGCTCCTTTTTTCCAAATAAAAAACGTCCCTGGTCCGACTGCTGCCGGATCAGGGACGATTATCCTCGTGGTGCCACCCTTCTTCGCTCCGTAACTGAAAAATAACAAAGGCAGCCATCCCCGAACCGGAAATAACTGCCACCAATTACGCAACCTCTTGTGATACAGAAAACAAAATCTCTTTGTCTCGATATCCATGCCCCTGTAACGTGGGGAAACGGCTCAACTACTCGCCTTACGCTTTCACCTTGCATCTAACGAATCCATTCCATGACAAACTATCCTGCCGGCTCACACCTACCGCCGGCTCTCTGAAAGGAATCATCTGCTGTACTTACCTTCGCTCAATGATTTTATTTCTCTTTAATTTATTAACAGTTTAATACACTACAGTGTGTCTGTCAACCAAAATTTTAACTTTCAGGAAAATTTCATTTTAGGATACAATCACCTTGCGGAATTTTATATTTTCTTTTTCACTCTTTTCGTGTAAAATACATTTTACGGCAATGTTTATTGCATAACAACTTAAGAAAGGACTTATAGCTATGAAACAAAAAATAGGACTGTTTCTTTGTCTTGCCCTGCTCCTTACCGGATGCAGCTACCAGACAAAGACCATCCGTTTCGGTGCAGCCGACATCGGTGGGATGTATTATACCGTTGCAAATGCTTATGCCGGTCTGGCATCCGAAGAATCCTCCGACCTGAAATTTGAAGTTAAAAACACCGCCGGATCTGCTGCGAATCTGCGGCTTCTGTCCGGAAATTACATTGATCTTGGAATCGCGCAGGCGGATCTGGTCCGGGCTGCCTACGAGGGAACCGGCAGTTTCTCTGATAACAGGCAGCAGGGATACCGTGCCATTGCAGGTCTCTACACCGAAGCCTGCCAGATCGTTGTCCGGGCAGATTCTGATATCCGGACATTAAATGATCTGCAGGGAAAAACCGTCAGCATCGGTGCCAGCGAATCCGGAACCGAACAAAACGCAACAGAAATTTTAAAACTGAGCGGTCTGACTTCGAAACTGGTGCACATGGTAAATCTGGATTATGCAGATGCAGCAGGAAAACTTGCCTCTGGCGAAATTGACGCCTTATTCTGCACCGCCGGCATCCGCACTGCTGTCATCGAAGAACTGGCAAAAGAATGTGATCTGCACCTCCTTTCCATCGACGATACCTGTCTGGAAAAACTGCTTGCAACCACAAAGGAATACCGTAAATATATCATTCCTGCAAACACTTACAGTGGACAAAACGAAGACGTGACAACCATTGGAGTCAAAGCCGTACTGCTTGCCTCCGATGATCTGTCCGAAAAAACCGTGGAAAAGCTTACGGAAATTCTGTTTTCCCACGCACAGGATCTTGCCTATGCCACATCTTTAGACGCTGCTTTTGACGAGACAGATGCATCCTCCGGTGTAACAATTCCATTCCATCCGGGTGCTGCTGCTTATTATGCCAAGCAGGGAATCAGTGTCAATACAAAATAACATATGAAAGAAGGACAACTATGGAAATACATTTGAATATGTACCAGACGCTGGCAGTCGCTGTACTGGTACTCTTGTTTGGCAGCTTTTTAAGACACCGCATTGGGTTTCTGGAAAAATTCTGTATTCCGGCACCTGTCATTGGCGGTCTTTTGTTTGCAATTTTGACCTGTCTTTGTTATGTTACCGGAATTGCGGAATTCTCTTTTGACGACACACTCCGGGAAGTATGCATGGTATTTTTCTTTACCTCGGTCGGTTTTCAGGCCAACTTAAAAGTGTTAAAAAGCGGAGGCACAGCCATGGCAGTTTTCCTCGGTCTTGTCGTTGCACTGATTATATGTCAGAACCTTCTTGCCGTGGGATTGTCCCATGTCCTGCACTTAAATCCGCTGATTGGTATGTGTACCGGCTCCATCCCAATGGTCGGCGGTCATGGTACTGCCGGAGCATTCGGTCCTGTATTAGAAGACTTTAATATTCAGGGAGCCACCACGATCTGTACTGCTGCTGCCACCTTTGGTCTGATTGCCGGCAGTCTGGTCGGCGGTCCGCTCGGCAGACGCCTGATTGAAAAACACAACCTGCTGGCCACCGCAGTCACGGAAGATGACAGTCTGCTCATCGAGGATGAAAAAAAGCATGAACGTCATACGAATATGTATGCGTCCGCAGTTTTCCAGTTGATCCTTGCGATCGGTCTGGGAACTATTTTTTCTTATTTTCTGACCAAAACCGGGCTTACCTTTCCGGTTTACATCGGTGCCATGCTTGCAGCCGCACTGATCCGCAACATCGCCGAATACTCCGGCAAAGCAACGATCCACATGGGTGAAATCAACGACCTTGGAGGTATCAGTCTCTCCCTCTTTTTGGGTATGGCGATGATCACCTTAAAGCTCTGGGAACTTGCTTCTTTAGCTCTTCCGCTTGTGATCCTGCTGACGGCACAGGTCATACTGATCTGTGTATTTACTTACTTCATCGAGTTTAACATTATGGGACGGGATTACGATGCTGCTGTACTGGTTGCCGGAACCTGTGGTTTTGGTATGGGTGCCACACCAAACGCCATGGCAAACATGCAGGCCATCTGTGACCGCTATGTACCTTCCGTAAAAGCGTATCTCCTGATTCCCCTGATCGGAAGTTTATTTGCGGATTTTATCAACAGCCTTGTAATTACCTTTTTTATCAATATTTTGTAATTGGGAGGACAACGAAAATGTTTTGGAAAAAATTAAAGAAAAAGGCAGCTGAAAAGCATAATTACGATCTGACCTACGACAATGTAGCGATTCCGGAAGTGCACACCCACAAACCGGAAGATCACGAAGAAACTCCGGGTGAAGATGCCCCGGTGCACTATGACAATGTAGCGATTCCGGAGGTACATATCCGCAGGAAAAAATAAAAGGCTCCGCAGAATCAAATCCCTGAGGGTTCCGGTTCTGCGGAGTTTTTCTTTTCCTGTCATTTATTTTAAATGCAGACGTTCTTCCTTTCCCTGAATCTGCAGCGTCACCGGGCGTTCCACATGTACGCATTCTCCCTGTTCTAACGTTCCTATCACGTTGTCTTCTTTCAGCAGTAAAATCTTCTCCGGAGAATCACTGATCATCCGGTATGTCTGTTTCGAAGGGTCATAGGAAATCTGACAATGTTTCCACTCGAATGTTTTGTTTCCTGCTGTATTCTTCTTTTTTGTGGAAGAATCCTCTTTCCGGCTGCGTTTCTTTTTCGACTTTCTCCGCCGGTGAGCTTTTTTGCGCCGCCAGCCGTGTCCGGACCGCTTCGGATTCTTTTCCCTTTTTATCTGCTCATTTCCCTGTTTTTCGGGTGGCCGGTACCCTCCTGTAATCCATCCTGTCAGTATGAGTATCCATGCGACTCCGTGCAGCAGGGTAAAGAAATATATCCCTGACAACAGAAACGGATACAGTGCCGGAAACACAGCCAAAACAATCAGCAGTTCTGCCAGCACCAGACTGGTAAACAGCGTTGGCAGCAGCATCGTCTTTTTTCCTTCCGCCAGAAACAACATTCCCACAGACAAAAAACAAAGCAGTACCGGGAGCAGCGCTGCAATGGCACAAACTGCCAGAAGCCGCATCTGTCCCACTCCCTGTACATAAGAAAGACTGCTTTTTACCGTACCAACCGTGACCGGAGCTTTTAAAACGAAAGTATCTGCCACTCTGCCTTCTGTCAGATACGTATAACCTGCCCTTCCTCCTGCTTTCACCACATCCAGACCGGACAGCGTCATCTCCTGCCCGCCTGCCGAAAACTTACAAAACGGCAATAGCATGGAAAGTAATGCCAGAAGAAGTGCTATTGCTGCTATATTTTTCAATAAACGTCCATACGTTCTCATGCTCATTTCCTCCCATCGTTTTACATTCTGACAGGCTCATTATAGCACGGAATCTTTTGTCTTCTTATTAAATTTCTTTTAAATTTTTGTGATTCACAATTGCCACCCAGATTCCCGGGGCTTTCAACGGCACCGAAAGGATATAGGCCAGCACAACACGCAGCCCCAGAGAGATCACCGTAAGTACCACTGACATCTGTGCTTTGTTGATTGCCCGGTAATATCCGTACAGCAGAAACAGACACCCGATTCCACAGTAAAATGAGCCCTCGATACGCAGATACTGCACACCACACGCGATGACCGCCGTCTCCTGTGCCTTCACAAAAATCTCCATCAGAGATGCTGCAAACGTGCACACCAGAATGGAAATAATGATACTGAATACAATACTGATCGCAAAGGCTTCCTTCGTTCCCTTTTGGATCCGTCCGTAATCTTTCACCCCATAATTCTGTGCGACAAACGTGGAATACGCATTGCCGAAATCCTGTACCGGAAGATATGCAAATGTGTCAATTTTGACCGCTGCCGCAAATGCCGCCATCGTTGTTGCCCCGAAACTGTTTACAAGCCCCTGCACCATCAGAATTCCAAAATTCATGACCGACTGCTGCATCTCCTCCATGACTTCCTGTGGCACACGTAGAAACCACAGAATAGGATGCATACACACATACACCAGCACGTTAACGAAGACCATCACTGCCATGATGAGCACAAAAGCATGCGCCACAGCTACCCGCGCGCATGCTCGAGGTCAGAAAGGTCATAAGTGTATAGGCAGACCCCACCGCCGCGAGTGCATTCTTTCCAACCACGCACCCGACAATCAGTGTATCCGCAATATTGTAAAACTGTTGCATCAGATTGCCCGCCATCATCGGCAGTGCAAATAAGATAAGATTTTTTGATATTTTTCCTTTTGTTAAATCATAGTACATTCTTTTATTCCGTGATGATTTCCCCAACACTGCTTTCCATTTCGTCCTTTTCCAGAAGCATCTGCTGCGCCCGCTTATCCTCCGCGATTGCTGTCATGATACGGTTGATATCCTCCGGACAGAACATCGTAATTGCCTGTGACAGGTCACTGAGATTATCCCGGTTGACCATCAGACACCCGCCACCTTTTAAGCTGATGTTCAGACACTTGCTACGGTCGGTGACATCCCCGAGTGTAATCCGATTTCTGTCCGTATCACATACAAACGTAACCCCTTTGTACGTGATTGTACCGTTTTGTGCCAGATGCTGATACGGCGCTTTCTTTTCGGTTCCGTCTATATGCTCCCGAAAATTGCTTCCGCGCGTTTGTCCGTTTTGTGTACCCAGTCCTGCTATTTTTCCGTATAATGTAGTGTATCCTGTCTGTAATGCTCCAATTGCCATATTCTTTTTATCCTCCGTAAGTTACATCCTGTTTTTCATGCTTTTCACCTCTGGAAAATAATTCCCGGGTTTGCATGTATTTATACATTTTCCCAGCTTTTATTTTTGTAATGTATTTATCCAGTTCCATACCACAGGCATATATATTTTTCGCCCGAGATATAGCACAAAAAACACCGGTATCACCGTAAGTATTCTCCGAAGCGGCCAGTACCAAGGCTGTTTTCCAATAAAGCCTTTCAGAATCCAGATTCCCATTTTCGCTTCTTTTTTCTGATTGCACCGCATACAGGCAGTACATAAGTTTTTCATATCATTCGAACCGTGAATTCCAAACAATGCGGCTCTTCTACGCACTGCCGGATACTCCTCCATGCAATGAACCGGAAAAATATGGTCAATCGTTATTTTATCTTTTGGCTTCTTTTTCCCACAGTATGCACACCGGTATTTTCCGGTAGGTGATGGATACTTTGCAAAAAAAAGGCTACGGTAATTGCTGCTTCGCGTATACTGCGTTGGCACTGCTTCAAATGTAAGATTCCTTCTTCTGCAATAACGCTGCATATGATTTTTTTCCCATCTGGAACATTCCTTTTTTTCATAATATACTCTGCTATTTTCCCGCCTGATACAGGTATATTTCTTCCACCACAGAAAAATGCGGCAGCGCTTTACACTTTTTGTTCCATTTTTTATTCTTACGGTATATGTCTGTGCCAATGTTGCAATTTCCTTTATTTCAATTTTTGCTTTTACAGCTTATAATCCACATGTTGTCCCATGAGCTTCTCGCGATCCGTCCGGACTTCATTACTCCTCTCTACAAATGTATATTCACCTATTTTATCCATAAGCTCTTCTACAGAATTGGCAGTTAATGTAATGGTCTGTGTATCATCCTCACTCTCAGTCCTGGATTCTTTGGATTTCTCCAGGCGTTCCTTCTCCTGCTTTTTCTCTGCCTTTTTCTCCGCTGCTTTCTTTTCCGCCTTCTTTTTCTCCGCAGACTTTTGAATTCTGGATTTCTGATCCGACGATGATTTTCTGAGCACTGCAAAAAACGAAGTGGTTCCACCATCATTCACCTGCATGCCATACTCCTTTACATCAGCACCGGATTTTTCCACGCTGGATTTTAACTGTTGCAGCTGTGCTGTTGCTCCACTGAGAATTCCCTCGTATTTCTTACGATAACTCTCATCCGTAGCCATTCGTTCAATTTTCTCTTCATCAATAAGAACGACTGTCTTAATATTATTTGCATATTTTGCGGCATTTGCCTGAGCATTTGCTTTCTGATCTTTGCTTACCAGAATAAAATCATAATTTCCGTATTTCTTTTTTAATTTTTCATAATACTTTTGCGCTTCTTTCGAAAGTTTTGGATCACCAATCGTCTTTCCCAAATCTTTGGATTCCGTTACCTTCTCTTCTTTCTTTACTTCCCCGGTTTCCGTATTCCTGGCTACTTTCGTTTTTTCCTTACTGCCCGGTGTATAATTTTGAGCATATACGTTTGAAACTATTGCGTTTGTATTAACTGCCATAACCCTTCCTCCTATCACAAGATCAACATCATTGTGCCAGCCCCTGCATCTGCACTGCTACTAATACAAGTATCGTCACATCTTTCAAAAACTTTATACATCGAATGTGTTGATCCGGCATATATGCAGTATTCAGAAATTTTTCAGCAGAAATCCACGAATTGTCTGCACATAATCCTCTACTTTCAGGACTGTCGAAAGGTGCCCACCCGAAACATATTTAATGGTTGGATTATGCATCAGCTGAATGAGATCTTTCTGCATTTTACCGGAAAAGAAATCCTAATCCGGAAGTATCAGTAATATTTTGCCTTCCAGTTCCTTAAAATCCGACTCTGTGACAGGTGTCTGATTCATCAGATCAGCCAGCAGCCCGGAAATATGCACATCTTTTTCCTTCGTATGATCCTTAAAAATAGTTTCAAACATCTCCTGTGCATACGCAATTTCTTCTTTACTTTCATTGCGGATATGTCCCATTCCTGCCCTGATCAGTTTCGGTTTTAATTTTTCATAATTGCAATATTTCATATAAAACAGCATAAGCGGTGCAAGAAAATATTTCTTCTTAAGGCTTTTAAGCGTAGCCGCATCCATCCCACCGTTTGAAATCAGAATGATTCCGCCAACTTCTTTCGGATACTTCTGTGCATAGATCTGTACAACCATACCTCCGTCACTTGCACCAACAAAAATTGGCTGTGTTACTCCGATCCTGTCAAAAATTATATTTACAAAATATATGAAATTTAAAAAGACGGCTCTTCCGTTTGATTGAAGCTCGTAAAAATGGTGGTCGATTTATCGACCACCACAAAAAAATCAAAAAATTTACACACTTTACTTGACAAACTCAAAAGGGATATATTCTATTTTCTATCTCTCATCTTATTCTTTAATTCCTGAACCACTTCCAGATAATCTCTGTGTTTCATATCCGGAAAAGCCTTGATCAGCCGTCCCTGTCCCACAAACGTATGCTCTACGATTGAGCTGGATAACTCATCAAATTCCTTCTGTAAATCTGCCTTATTTTTGCGAAGCGTCTCAATGGATTTATTTACTTTCTCTTCCGTTGCTTCCTTAAACTCTGCCCTGGCCAAAGCCGCCTGCACCTTACCTTCGCCAACTTTCTGTACGGTATCAATCGTCGTTGTTGCCAGAGAATCACTGATCTTATCACTGATCACCCGCATGTTGGCACGAATTGTATCCAGCCTCGTAAGTTTCCTGTTCAGTCCCTGAATAACCGCAACGGTCACCATAAGATCCGCCAGATACAATGCATAAAGTATTGCAACGACTATCCATCCCACAATGGATGGCGCGTGCGCAGAAGTGTGATGTTCCACAAAAGACTGAAATACTTTCACAACAAGCAGAATCGCCACTCCCCAGATCAATGAGAACTCCAGACAGATATATCCATGAAAATTCAATGGCTTGTTGGAATAATCCCACCATCTTGCATGAAAGCAAACGTCGAGGAGCCATCCGGCGATCAGTTCAACCGCAGTTGCCAAAATCACACCAAACAGGAAAATCATACCGTCACTCAGCTGGTATCCGCTGCCCTGAAACGTATTCATCATCGCAAATACCGAAAGCACTCCAAATCCGTATACCGGACACACGGGTCCATTTAGGAATCCTCTGTTAATTACTTTTCCACAGGCTACCGCATGATAGACAACTTCAAGTGCCCAGCCTCCAAATGAATAGATCAAAAAATACCAGCATATCTGGTAATATGTCATTCCACAAATCATCTTTATTCCCCTTATTCTAATATTCCATGTGAATAAAACAGCTCTCATATGATAGCTAAATGCCGTATTCGATGATTCCTTCGCATCTTCTGTCTGTTCCGATACCAGTTCTATCAAACTTTCCGCTTCCAAAATAATCACCTGCTATTTTCTCTAACTGCTCTGCAATCTGCGGAAACGGAAGGTTCAAATCCAATGTCCGCACCCATATCGTGTTGCCATCCATAGAATACTTATTATTCGGTGTTATTTGTTCCTGTGTCTTTGCATATAGTAACATTCCTGCAACATTTCCGGTTTGATTTCTATCCAGATTTTTCACATACGCAAATATCTGATACAAATTTCCTGAATGAATGCTGCTGACATCATACTGTGTCTGCATCGTGTGTCCATAATACTTTGCATCAATAATCAATACCTTACCAGCAGATTTCAATGTAATGTCAGTTACCATGCTTGGCAGGAAATCAATCATTCCATCGTCTATATTCCACGGAATCGTATCAGGATTTGCCTTATACTCCGGGTGGTGATAACGAAAATATTCCAGAATAAACTTTTCATATAAACTGTGCATAGAACGTTCATCCAAAAAAACTGCCAGCTTAGTTTCACCTTTATCTGTTGACAGTAACAAACTGCCAAGCACCAGATAACAAATATTCATAAGCATCCGGTAACTTTGATTGTTACGCTGGTAGCGAATCCTGTCCCATCGTATCTGATCTGGTTCTATCATATCTACGTTTTCAAACAAAATCAGATTTTTCTTCAAAAGAACTTTTCTATCCGGTTTCACAGTTTTCTGCCGTATCAATATCATTATGGTAGTTTTCAAAATGCGGTTCAGAAGATTATTTTCAGATAGTTCATCATATTCACATGCCAGCTTTTGCCTATGTTGTGTTCTGTTTTTTATCGTTCCCTGAAGATTAAGTTTACCTCTTAAAACGGACAATTCTTCTGATTGAAGAATATATTCCTTATACAATCCCTGTTTAAGCTGATTTGCCACTCCTTTGCCGAGTATTGCGGCAAACATGTCATGAATATTCTCAAAGTCCTCTGTAGCCACCGAATCATAATTTGACTGACGCAGGGACTGAAATGCATAGGTCAGCATATAATATATATTTTTTATTAAAATCCCTTTGTCATTAGTCATTAAACACCCCTCTTAAAATATTCTGCCACTTTTGAATTTTTGCAGGTTCGTCAAACCAGTATTCCTCAAGCATAGGTAAAATATCATACTCAACCACAGACTGCATCCATTCATCTGTACATTCATCCTGCCCACAGAAATAACTATGCCCGATGCAGAATCCAGAACCCAAAGAAGGATCTTTTGCTATCTCAAAATTGAGATCCTTTATTTTTTCAATCAAGGCATAAAATGTATCATCATTAAAGCTGTCCAAATACTGCCTGAATCCATCAGAACTAAATCCCGGCTCCATAGCAAAAAAGCTGAATCTTCTACGCAAAGCATAATCAATAAGTGCAAGGCTTCGATCTGCCGTGTTCATCATTCCTATAATATAAACGTTTTTAGGAACTGAAAATGGCAAACCATTATATGCCAATGTCAGCTTTTTTCCTCTGTAGTCTTTTTCGATAAGCATCAATAGTTCCCCAAAAATCTTGCTCATATTTCCACGGTTGATTTCATCAATTATGAAAAAATATGGCACTTCTTGATTGTTTGATGCTTTCTGGCAGAATTTGTAAAAGATACCATTCTGAAGTTCAAATCCCTCCCCGGACGGTTTATATCCCATAATAAAATCTTCATAAGAATAACTCTGATGAAACTGAATAAATTCTACCCGTGATTCATCCTTAACACCCATAATGGAATAGGCAAGCCTTTTTGCTGCAAATGTTTTTCCCACTCCCGGTGCTCCCTGCAAAATAATATTCTTTTTGTTAAGAAGTAAACCTTTCAATGAATCATATTTTTCAGAAGTCATATATACTTCTGAAAGAAAGTCCTCTTTACTATAAGACTCTGCTTGTTCACTACCAATCGGATTCTCTTGATTTTCCTCACGCACCATATCCATGATAAAATCATATTCTCCTTTGGTCAGCTTAAAGAGACTTCCCTGTGGATTCATAAAATATTCCATTTTCTCCAGTTCCGGAGCATCTTTCAACAGCGTGTAATCTATCGGAGATGTTAATCCCTCTATCTTTTCAAAATACAGATTTTCGCCATCATTTTGTTTGGTAACACGACAGATTGCCACAACCTGCTTTACCGGATTTGATTCATATCCGATAATCAGATCACCTTCTCTGGCATCAAGGAAATTCTGAAAAATTCGTCTTTTATTTCCATTGTCATTGTACATCGTATAATTCTGTTCTTCGCCAACCTCAATGTCCGAAAAACTCCATATCTTCGGGTTTGCATTCAGCCACCAATAATTAACGCTGTTTTCCGATTGATCTGCATATAACTCTGTATCAGAAAAATCTACATCCTCTAACGCTTCCTTCAATTCGTCCCGCAGTTTCCAGACAAATACACCATCTTCATCAGAATTTGCATTCCTACCAACAAACAAAATCATCCAATATCTCTTGCTGCCATCCTTCTCCTTCACCGGAATATCACAGCCTGTCTTTTCAACAATTCTTTTTGCCAATGCTGTTGCACCGGTATTGTAGAAATTAGGTGTTTCTCCATATTTTACCGAAAGTTGCTTACAGGTTGCTATTCCTCCATAATCAAGGAATCTGTACATTACTTCCCAGCTCTGCATATTGAAAATACTCTCATCATCAAACAGTTCTCTCCAATCATCTGCTGAGATTCCAAAATCTATGTCCGCACCTATCCAGTCTTCTTTCGCCTTCTTTGTTTTATCAGCCAGATAATTTGCGATGTAAAACGATAAGTCAAAAGTGAGCATTCTGTGGCTTTCGTCTGCATAACAGTCAGAATCAAGGTTATTTTCAAATAACTCTATCAGCTCGCTATCCTGCGAAACTACTTCCTGCATCTCACTAATTAACTTTGAATTGCCTTTTATATTCTGCTCCGTATGCCCCTTGGTTGGTATAAAATCATTTTCCAGATAAATTCCGGTTGCCTTACATACGGTATATTTGAAAATATCGTATTTCTGCGGATACTTCAGGCATAAATACACTGTAATTGCCATAGGGCGCTGATAATGCTGATATCCTGGAGATAATCTGTCACACAAGTCCTGCGCCGAAGATTGAAATTACAATATACGCTCTGTCACATCTTTTGATTCATCATAGAGGTTGATAAACATTGCTCTTACTGCTTCTGCATCATCCTGTGCGTACTGAATCATCATTTTTCTTGGAAAATTGTTCATAGATGCCAGTAAATTAGCAGTTTTCTCAGTTGCCTTAGCAAACATATCTGCAAAGTCATTCGCATTGATGTCCCAATGATCCTGAAACCATTTCACCGCTTCCCATTTATATTTTTCCCCCTGCCATCTTTCATCAAAAATTTTCTTATATTCCACAAGCGCATTTTGCAATTTCTCCAGATTTATCATTATATAACACTCCCTTTTCTCTTTTACACAATTATTTAACTCTTGCCAGCTTATGCCATCCATGTTTATTTCATCAGATACTATAGACTTGATACGACATTCATTGGATTTCCCTCCATAAATTTCTTTATATTGTCAGCCAGAATCGAAACCAGCCGCTGTCTTGTCAATAAGTGCACCTCTTGAGCTATTAACGATAAACGCTGATGGCTTCATAAGCGACAGGGTTTCTTTGTTGATCATATGTTTTGTACTTTTTGTCAATGGACAATGCATGGAAACATAATCACTATTATTTCAATCTTGTTTTATTTCCACATTTTGGGCAAGGGATTTTTATGGCGGTTACTAATAATATCAGAGAAATCCGGGAACAGCGTGGCATTTACCAGGATGACCTTGCCGCTGCTATCGGATACAGCACCAAAACTGTCGGCAGGATAGAACGTGGGGACAGCACCCCATCTGCCGAATTTATGCTGCGGATATCAAAGTACTTTAATATGCTGGTCGAAGATGTATTCCATGTGGAAGATTGAGCTGGGTATTTTATCCAGCTCAATCTTCCGCTCCCTGTAAATGAGAATTTGTCCGCTCCTTTATATAAAATAATTCCATTTTTCAGAACTACTAACTATTTTTCTTATCTAAATGACATTGATTATCTAATTAACTACATTATTTTCTGTCTAAAATATCCATAAATTCGTCACCTGTAATTGTTTCCTTCTCATACAGGTACATAGCCAGTTCGTCCAGTTTTTCCCTGTTTTCAGAAAGGATTTTTCTTGCTTTTTCATGCTCTGCTTTTACGAGCTGCACGACTTTTTCATCAATTTCCTTCTGTGTATCTGCAGAACAGGAAAGAGACGTATCGCCGCCAAGATACTGGTTGGTCACGTTTTCCATTGCCACCATGTCGAATTCATCTGTCATGCCGTAGCGGGTGATCATCGCTCTTGCAATTTTTGTTGCCTGTTCGATATCATTGGAGGCTCCGGTCGTGATCTCACCAAATACGATCTCCTCTGCCGCACGTCCGCCTGTAAATGTAGCAATCTTATTCTCAAGTTCTTTTTTCGTCATCAGATATTTATCACCCTGCTCAACCTGCATAGTGTAGCCGAGTGCACCTGAGGTACGTGGGATGATCGTAATCTTCTGGACCGGAGCTGAATGACTCTGCAATGCAGCTACCAGAGCGTGTCCTATCTCATGATATGCAACAACCTTCTTCTCCTGATCTGAAAGAACCGCATTCTTCTTCTGATATCCTGCAATAACCACTTCTATACTTTCTTCGAGATCAGATTCATTTACAACGGTCCTTCCACTACGGACAGCACGTAATGCTGCTTCATTTATAATATTAGCAAGCTCCGCACCGGATGCACCCGATGCCATACGTGCAATCGTATGCAGGTCAACATCATCAGATGCTTTTATCTTCTTGGCATGAACCTTTAAAATTGCTTCACGGCCTGCAAGATCCGGCAGTTCAACCGGCACACGCCTGTCAAAACGTCCCGGACGTGTAAGTGCCGGATCTAACGACTCCGGACGGTTCGTTGCAGCAAGAATGATGACACCATTATTTCCTTCAAATCCGTCCATCTCTGTAAGAAGCTGGTTTAAGGTCTGCTCCCTCTCATCATTTCCGCCCATTTGTCCGTCACGCTTTTTACCAATGGCATCAATTTCATCAATAAACACGATACATGGTGCCTTTTCCTTTGCCTGTCCGAAAAGATCTCGAACTTTGGAAGCTCCCATACCGACAAACATCTCAACAAATTCTGATCCGGACATTGAGAAAAATGGTACATTTGATTCACCCGCCACTGCTTTTGCAAGCATTGTTTTGCCGGTTCCCGGAGGTCCTACAAGAAGGACACCTTTTGGCATAGACGCACCTACATCGGTATACTTCTTCGGATTGTGAAGATAATCAACGATCTCTGAAAGGTTTTCTTTCGCCTCATCTTCTCCTGCAACGTCTGAAAAACGGATTCCCTCACTGGATTGCACATAAATCTTCGCATTGCTTTTTCCCATTCCAAAAGCCATCGAATTTTTTCCTCCGGCATGCTCCATCAGTTTCTTCGCCATATAATTTCCCAGTGCGATAAAAAGGATCAATGGCAAAACCCCTGTCAGCAGGAAGCTGATGATCGGTGACATCTGCTTATCGATATCTTTTGCGAATACTGCTCCACATCCATATAGCCTGTCCGTCAGGTTCGGATCGTTCATCAGACCTGTTTTATAAATATTTTTTTGATCTTTATCTGTAAAGATGATCTGATTGTCCTTAACTTCTACTTCACCGATATTCTTCTTCTCGATCATGCTCATAAAAGTTCCATAATCCGTTTCCTTTACCTGATGCTCCATAAGGATTGGTGTGACAACCAGATTAAATACGATCAGCACTATTAACACAATCCCATAATAATATGCCAGTGGTTTTTTCGGTGTTTTAACTTCTTTCATGGTCTTTCCTCCTGTTGTTCTGCGATATGCTTTCTCCGTGCATTTTCGTATTATTTATTCTGCCATCTGACTTCGCCCTTGGACAGAAGCGGATAACAGATCAGCTGATCTGAATCCAGATTTTCCGCATGCATGTCAACCGCTGTGATCTGATGATTATCATAAGTCGTATAATAATAAATACCTTTTGCTGTATTACAACAGGACGTGTATATCGTGATCTCATATTTGCCTTCTGTCACCTCACAACATCCACGCTGCTGATCTACAGATCCTAAGATATGGAAGAACTGGCTTACACTCTCACCCTCTTCTTCACCGGAGATCGAATTTAATTTTGTAAAGGCAACTTTCACAAATCT
>ERZ772901.59-NODE-59-length-102800-cov-8.397489_pt1 | contig 102800 bp, 75 predicted proteins | sample MGYA00512123_ERZ772901 | MGnify/ENA primary metagenome ERZ772901 (study PRJEB29015, sample SAMEA2737711) | human gut metagenome | biome: human gut; feature: human-associated habitat; material: faeces | place: China | collected 2012 ...
CATCGACGGGGAGGTTTGGCACCTCGATGTCGGCTCATCACATCCTGGGGCTGTATTCGGTCCCAAGGGTTCGGCTGTTCGCCGATTAAAGTGGTACGCGAGCTGGGTTCAGAACGTCGCGAGACAGTTCGGTCCCTATCTGTCGTGGGCGCAGGATATTTGAGGAGCTCTGTCCTTAGTACGAGAGGACCGGGATGGACGTACCTCTGGTGCACCAGTTGTCATGCCAATGGCACGGCTGGGCAGCTATGTACGGAACGGATAAACGCTGAAAGCATCTAAGCGTGAAGCCGACTCCAAGATTAGATATCCCATCGTATAACGAGTAAGACCCCTTGAAGACTACGAGGTTGATAGGCTGCGTGTGTAAGTGCCGTGAGGCATTCAGCTTGGCAGTACTAATAGGTCGAGGGCTTGACCACAAGATTTCTTTGGTCAGCTGTGTAGTATATACTTTAACCCGATTGGTCATTCCAATATGAATTTAACTAATCTTTCTTCTTAATCTTCTTTCCTTTATTCAGTTTTCAGGGTGTTTACCCTTTTATATACACCGAGTAATCGGTGGTTCATTTGAACTTTCAGCACCACATTATGTGGTGCTTTTTTGTTTATATTTTACAAAAAAGTAAAGGGATATTTTATAGCCGAAGATTGAAATAGTATTGATTATAATTACTGTATATGGTACAATGATAACAGTTCTAAAAACTATGATGTAAATTTGGATGGTACAGCACATTGATACAGAAGATGATATAGGGGGATAAACAATGAAAAAATTATTATCAATCATACTCGTTGGAATTTTTGCGGTTTCATCTTTCATTTTAACAACATTTGCTGCTGAAAATGAAAAGTCCGAAACTGAAATAGAGCGTGAGAAACTTGGCTGGCTTCTTGACGCATTTAAAATTCTCAACACAAACATTGGTGAGGCGAGAATCTATAACTGTGTTGCAGGTGATACATATAATGATGCATACAATCTTTATAATCAGGACGAACTTGCAACAGCCGAGGAATATAAAAATATGAAGGACAAGCTGTATAGTGCCGCTTATAACCTTCATGTTGATGTTGCATATGCTAAAACTGCTTACGATAATGCCTGTAAGGAACAGAATTACAACAACTGGTATTCTGATGAGCAATGGAACGAATTTCAGTATAAGCTTGCTGATTTAAAAACCGACTTAGAGCCGTATATTGCAGGCACTAATGATTACGATGTTTGGGCTATTACAAATGCCTACAATGAACTTCTTGCTGTGTACAACAAGATGACGAATGCCTATACTTTAAAAGGTGATGTGAACAAAGACGGTGTTGTTAATGTTGTCGATGCTACCCTTATTCAGAAATATATCGCCCATGAGGTTGAATTTACAGGTGCGCAGAAGATGTTAACAAATGTAGCAAAGTATGAAAGCAATATATCGGTCATTGCCGCTACTGATTTACAAAAATTTATTGTTGGTCTTAATGCCGACTTTGGAAACAATCATATTTTCCTTGACGAGCAGGATGGTATACAGTATTTTGATGATACAATGCGTTGGTATGCTTATGGTAACTATAATATTTCTCCAAGGTACCCGTACATTACCTATGGTCCGTATGTTAAAAATGAGCATACAGACTTTTTCGTAGTCGGTTATTACGATATGATGTGTAAAGAACACGGCTATTCAAAATAATTTCTTCAGATTAAAATTGAAAATATAAAATCGGCGGAAGTAATGCAAAAACACATTGCTTCCGCTGTTTTTTGATTGGTCCTGAGTGTCATCTTAATATAGTACATCTCGGGATTAAAGCTGTTCCTTATCTTTACTATCTTCTTGAACATGGTGCGGTGCTACACCGCTGATGTAGGGATAGAGTTCTTCGTATGAATCAGCCTGTTCTTCGTTTTGTACAGCCGTTGGAATAAGTCCTGTACAATCCTGATTTGAACAGGTGTTAAGCTCTAAATCACTTGGTGTTAAAATCTTTTTGTAATTGGGTACTTTGCGTTTCATATGCACACTTCCTTTGTTATAGTGTGCATAACTACAGATAAAATATACACTATTTATGCTAAAAACTGCACCCGTAAAATCAGGTGCAGTTGAATTCTTTTATTACTTTACAATAAGTTTCTTAATTTTGAACACATCGCCGTCCATAACCTTATATGTACTGCGGAGTTCGCCGTTAATCTCGGGGGAAATGCTCTGGTGAATGTACAGGCTGTCGATACCGAAATCAGCCGCACCGCCGATATCGCTGATATAGTCGTTGCCAATCATAATTGACTCGCTCTTTTCAAGTCCGTAACGGTCAAAAAGTGTTTTGAAATATTCTTTGTCAGGCTTAGAGCATTCTTCGTCAGAGCTGATGCAAATGCCGTCAAAATATTTTGTCAGATCAAACATATTCAGCTCATTTTGTGTGAATGAACGCTGTGCGTTTGAGAGAAGATAAATCTTTTTGCCTTTTGCCTTGAGAGTGTCGAGAAGATCAAGTACACCGTCATAAAGCTTGATGTACTTTGTTGAGTAGCAACGGAATGCTTCGGCAATAAAAAGTACCTCGGCTTTTGTAACCTTAATGCCCTTTTGTGTGAAAAGTTTGCGGAAAACCTTTTCAATTTTTATGTCAACAACTTTTGTGTCGGGAGACTTCTTGAGAACAGCCTTTTTTTCAGCCTGAACAAGTCTGTCGTATTCCTCGTTAAGCCCGTCATATGTGTAGTGTGCGCCCTTGTAGGCATAGAGAATGGCAATTTTTTTCCACAAATCATCGTTCCATTCATCTGTATTAATGTCGATAAGAGTGCCGTATAAGTCAAAAATGTAATTATTGTACATTTTTTGTCCTCCGAAACAAATTTCTAACTTTTATGTGTCTATTGTACCAGTTTTTTATCCTGATTGCAATAGCAGAATTTTTGTGTTATACTGAAGAAAACAGTATTTAATCGCATTTTTTGCATTTTTTAAAATTACGGGGTGAATTTATGACTAAAAAAGAAATTGCCGTGAACGCTGTTCATGCCTTGAAAAAAGAATATCCCGACGCAATATGTTCGCTTGTCTACACAGATCCGTTGCAGCTGCTCATTGCAACAAGGCTTGCCGCTCAATGCACGGACGCAAGGGTTAATATGGTCACTCCTTCGTTGTTTGACAGGTTCAAAACTGCTCAGGATTTTGCCGACTCAACTCCCGAAGAAGTTGCTGAGTATATAAAAAGCTGCGGACTTTATAAGACTAAATCAAAAGATATTGTTGAAATGGCAAGAATGCTTTGTGACGATTTCGGCGGTGTTGTTCCCGATAATATTGACGATTTGACAAAACTCCCCGGAATCGGCAGAAAAACCGCAAATCTTGTGTGCGGTGACATTTTCGGTCAGCCTGCGGTTGTGGTTGATACACATTGTATACGCATTACAAAAAGGCTCGGACTTCACGATTTAAAGGATCAGAAAAAGATTGAATTTGCATTGCGTGAGCTTTTGCCGCCCGATGAAAGCAATGACTTTTGTCACCGACTTGTTCTGCACGGCAGAGCAGTTTGCACCGCAAGAAAGGCAAAATGTGAAGAATGCTGTATGAACGGATTTTGCCCGAAGAAAATCTAACAGAGGGATTTGTATGGATAAGATGAAAGATATAAAGCTGATTGCACTTGACCTTGACGGCACAACTCTTGCCGACAGCGACACCTTGAGCAAACGAACGCAAACTGCCATTGAATCTGCGATCAAAAGCGGAATAACCGTTGTTGCGGCAAGCGGCAGACCGTTCGTTATGATGCCCGACAGCGTGATGAACATTGTCGGTCTGGACTATGCGATTACCTCGAACGGCGCTGTAATAAGCAAGTGCGGTAAAACGGTTCACCGTTCTCTGATTTTACCCGATGATGTGTTGAAAATTCTCGGTGCTGTGCGTAATGACGATGTTATTCTTGAGGGATTTATTGACGGATTTACATATGCCGATGTCAGATATGTGCATAGACCGCTTGACTACGGCTGTGAGCCTGAATATTTTGAATACACCCGTTCATGCCACGGCAAGATTGTCGATATGAGAAGCTTTTTGAGCAAGCATAGAAATGAGCTTGACCTCATCAGCATTATAAGTACGGACGAAAAGCTTCGCAACAGGCTGTGGAGCAGTATCGAAAAGGCTTGCAACAGCGTTGAAATTACGACTTCAACCGACCATTTTGTTGAGATTATGTCGGCAGAGGCATCAAAGGCGAAGGCACTCCTGCGTTTGTGTGACTTTTTGAATATCGGCATGGAAAATGTCTGCGCCTGCGGAAATGCCGATAACGATGCCGATATGATTGCCGAGTCGGGACTTGGTGCGGCTGTTGAAAACGCAAGTCAAAAATGCCTTGACCGTGCCGATATCGTAATCCCGTCAAATAATAACGATGGTGTTGCACAATTGATTGAGAAAATTCTTAAAAATTGATTGTAATAATGCGGCGGTAATTTCATATAAATAAAAACAGTCGGGAAGACAATGTTTTGCATTTTGCAAACTGTCTTCCCGACTTTCATTTTTCATTTTCAACTTTTCGTTTTCAATTTTTTAAGCATTTCCTCATGGTCGGCTTTAAGTGCTTTGATAAGCGTCAGACTGTCCCAGTCTTTGCTTGTGGGAGTGATAACCGCCTTGAGCGGAACTCGTCCTACACCGCACTTGTTCAGTGCCTTGATGAGCGAGTCAATCGTTTTATTCGTGAAATTGTGCATGACGATCATTTCTTCGTCAAAGCCGTCACCGTCAAACTTTTCTGCCGCAGGCTCAATGCCTTTGATGCCTGCAAGGAAACCGATAGGCTGATTGAAATCTTCTTTTTCAACCTTTTTAACCTGAATTTTCAACGGCATAAGTGCAAACTTTGCCTTGCGAAGTCTTTCGTCCGAAAAGTTGTAAAACATAGCAAGTTCTTTCATATCTTCACCGTTAATCCGTATCAAGCTTGAGAACCGCCATAAATGCCTCCTGCGGAACTTCAACAGAACCGAGCTGGCGCATACGCTTTTTACCTTCTTTTTGCTTTTCAAGAAGTTTTTTCTTACGGGAAATATCACCGCCGTAGCACTTGGCAAGTACATCCTTACGCATAGCCTTTACGGTTTCTCTGGCAATAATTTTACCGCCGATGCAAGCCTGAATCGGAATTTCAAAGAGCTGTCTCGGAATCTTTTCCTTTAACTTCTCAGCCATCTTTCTTGCCCTTGAATATGCCTTGTCAGCGTGAATGATGAACGAAAGTGCATCGACAACCTCGCCGTTGAGCATAATATCGAGCTTAACAAGGTTGCTCTGAACATATTCTTTAAGCTCATAGTCGAATGATGCATAACCTCTTGTGCGTGATTTGAGCGTGTCGAAAAAGTCGTAGATTATTTCGGCAAGCGGAAGTACATAGTGTAAATCAACACGGTCGGCATCAATATACTGCATATCGACAAAAGTTCCTCGTCTGTCCTGACAAAGCTCCATAATATTGCCGACATATTCCTTAGGTGCATAGATGTGAGCGTCTGTTACAGGCTCTTCCGCCATTTGAATAAGTGACGGATCGGGGTAGTTTGTCGGGTTGTCAATCATCTCAACCGTGCCGTCTGTGCGTGTGATTCTGTAAATTACACTCGGTGCGGTTGTGATGAGGTCAAGCTGATATTCTCTTTCAAGTCGCTCCTGAATAATTTCCATGTGGAGCAGTCCCAAAAATCCGCAACGGAAACCGAATCCGAGGGCAACCGATGTTTCGGGATCAAACGAAAGAGCCGCATCGTTAAGCTGAAGCTTTTCAAGTGCATCTTTAAGGTCGCCGTATCTTGCGCCGTCAACAGGGTAGATACCGCAGAAAACCATAGGTTGTGCCTCACGGTAGCCGGGGAGCGGTTCTTCTGCGGGATTTGATGTGAGTGTAACCGTGTCGCCGACCTTTGCGTCTGCAAGAGTCTTGATTGAACCCGTAATGTAACCAACCTCGCCTGCATAAAGACCGTCGGTCTTTTCGGGGGCGGTTGCGTGCATAAGTCCGCACTCAACAACATTGAACACACTGCCCGTTGCCATAAGCTTGAATTCATCGCCCGGGTGAATCTGTCCCTCTTTGAGCCTTACATATATAATTACGCCCTTGTAGCTGTCGTAGTAGCTGTCAAAAATCAATGCACGCAGAGGAGCGTTGATATCGCCTGTCGGAGCAGGAATATCGTGAACAACCTTTTCAAGAACTGCGTGAATGTTGATTCCTGCCTTTGCGGAGATTTTCGGAGCATCCTCGGCAGGAATACCGATTACATCTTCGATTTCCTGAATAACCCTGTCGGGGTCGGCACTCGGCAAATCAATTTTGTTGACAACGGGAACAATTTCAAGTCCGCTGTCAACGGCAAGATATGTGTTTGCAAGAGTCTGCGCCTCAATGCCCTGTGATGCGTCAACAACAAGAATAGCACCCTCACAAGCCGCCAGTGAACGGGAAACCTCGTAGTTAAAGTCAACATGACCGGGGGTGTCGATGAGGTTAAAAAGATATTCTTCGCCGTCATCGGCTTTGTAGATAACGCTAACCGCCCTCGCCTTGATTGTAATGCCGCGTTCACGCTCAAGGTCCATGTCATCAAGCAGCTGCGCCTCCATATCCCTTTCGGAAACGGAGTTGGTCTGCTCAAGAATTCTGTCCGCAAGCGTACTCTTGCCGTGGTCAATGTGAGCAATAATGCTGAAATTTCTTATTTTATCCTGTGGAAAAGACAATGCTAATCACCTTTTTCTTTAATGTCTGAATTTTAATGAGTTATGTTCTGTAAATTATTATACCAATTCTGCCGAATAAAGCAACCGTATTTGATTAAATCGGTGGGAGAAATTGTGACTCAAATCAGTAGCGCCGTTCCCTATTCGTGCAGACAGTTTGAAAAATCCGCAACATATTTTGCCCGAGCGTAGCATTGTTACCGTTTGTACAAACAGTAGCGGCGTTCAGTGAACGCCAATCGAAACGATTGTAAAATCGGTTCGATTAAATACAAACCATTTGTTTATCGTATGTTATTGATTAAAACGCTTATTGCAGATGTATATTTGTTCGTTTTGGTTTTGCAACCAAAGCGAATGGCGGTCACTGACCGCCGCTACGGTTAAGCAATATTAATTTATTTATCATCATAACTCCCTAAATTATAACATATGGCAATCTCTTTCACAAGCAAAAAATCGTTGCAGTATGCGGTTTTCGGTGCTATACTTGGCTTGTATGAAATTGACTTGTAAAAGGAGAAATTGGTATGACAAAAGGTGAAATTGCTAAGAATAATTTTATGCAGGGCTACAACTGCGCTCAGGCTGTATTGCTTGCATTTTGTGACGATTTGGGCTTTGACGAACAGACTGCTCTTATGCTTGCGTCGCCGTTTGGCGGCGGAATAGGCAGAATGCGTGAGGTCTGCGGTACTGTTACGGGAATGTATATGGCTTTAGGTCTTGCAAGGGGTTACAGTGACAGCAAGGATAATGCCGACAAAAAGCGTGTCTACACCGAGGTTCAGCAGCTTGCCGAAAGGTTCAAAGAGGACAACGGTTCAATCATCTGCCGTGACCTTCTCGGTATGAGAGCAAAGGCAAAGGATACCCCGACTCCGTCTGAGAGAACAGAAAAATATTATGCCGCCCGTCCGTGTCCTGAATTGTGCAGATATGCAGCGGATTTGCTTGATGAATACTTAAAGAATAAAAAAGGCTGAGGGGCGTTGCTTTGATTTGAAACTTATGCCTGCAAACAGTTGAATTTGGGAGTAAATTGTGATAAAATGTTTAAAATAGGGCATTAGTCTAATGCGGTTAATTTTGAAAATTACCTTGAAAGGGGAATTGTGATATGTGCGGCATAGCCGGCTTTATGGGACAGGTTGAAAACAGAGCCGATGTCATCAGAAATATGACAGAGGTTATCACTCACCGTGGCCCCGACTCGGACGGATTTTTTACGGACGACAATATTTCCATGGGATTTCGCAGACTTTCCATTATTGACCTCGGTGCAGGTCATCAGCCTATATATAATGAGGATAAAAGCCTTGTTCTAACATTCAACGGTGAAATTTATAACTACAAGGATTTGAGAAAAGAACTTATCGCAAAAGGTCATAAGTTCTATACAGATACAGACAGTGAAGTGCTTGTTCACGGCTTTGAAGAGTGGAAAGAAGATATGCTCCCAAAACTCCGTGGTATGTTCGGCTTTGCTATTTACAACACAAAGGATAATTCACTTTTTATTGCCCGTGACTTTTTCGGCATTAAGCCGATGCACTACACTCAGATAGGCAATGACTTTGTCTATGCAAGTGAAATCAAGAGTATTCTTGAATATCCTAAGTTTGAAAAGAAATTCAACAGAAAGGCACTTGACTCGTACCTTTCATTCCAGTATGCAGTTCCGCCCGAAACTTTCTTTGAGGGTGTTTACTGCCTTATGCCCGGTCACTATCTCTGGTACAAGGACGGCGAGGTTGAAACTACCCGTTACTTTGAGGCTCGTTTTAATCCCGATGAAGAAATGACGGAGGAAGAGGCTGTTGACAGAATTGAAAAGGTCTTTGAAAACTCCGTAAACGCTCACAAAATTGCCGATGTTGAGGTTGGTTGTTTCCTTTCAAGCGGTGTTGACTCAAGCTATGTTTCAACATATTTTGCCGATCAGAAAACATTTACAGTCGGCTTTGACTTTGGTGAAAAATATAACGAAATCAGCTGGGCAAAAAATCTCAGCGAAAAAATCGGTGTTGAACACCACACTCACCTTATCTCAAGTGAAGAATTCTGGGACGCTGTTCCGACTGTTCAGTACCATATGGACCAGCCGCTTGCGGATCCGTCATGTATCGCACTTTACTTTGTATCCCGTCTTGCAAGCCATTATGTAAAGGTTGTCCTTTCGGGTGAGGGTGCAGACGAATTGTTCGGCGGTTACACTTGCTACAACGATCCGAGAGTGTTCAAAATTTATCAGACAATTGTCCCGCATTGCATCAGAAAGGCAATAAGAGCAATTTGCAGAAAGCTTCCAGACATCAAGGGCAGAGATTATCTTATCCGTGCCTGTGACAAGCTTGAGGAGCGTTATATCGGTAACGCATTTATGTATGACTACAAGCAGAAGCAGGAGCTTTTGAAAGATCCGTCAATTGCAACACGCCCACAGGATCTTACAAGAAAATATTATTATCGTTGCCGTAAGTATGACGATGTTACAAAAATGCAGTATCTCGACATCAATATGTGGATGGTCGGCGACATCCTCCTTAAAGCCGACCGAATGAGTATGGCTAACTCGCTTGAACTTCGTGTTCCTTTCCTCGATAAGGAGGTTTTCAAGGTTGCGTCATCGCTCCCGACAAAACTGCGCTGCAACAAGCATAACACAAAGTATGCAATGCGTAAGGCTGCCGTTCGCCATATGCCTGAGGCTACTGCCGAAAAAGAGAAACTCGGTTTCCCTGTACCGACAAGAGTATGGCTTCGTGACGAGAAGTATTATAATGTGGTAAAGACTAAGTTCAAGGGCAAAACTGCCGAGAAATTCTTCAATACAGATGTCCTTGTTTCATGGCTCGACAGTCATTTCAGCGGAAAAGAAGATAACAGCAGACGAGTTTGGACAATTTATGTGTTCCTCGTATGGTATGATATCTATTTTGATGAGGACAGCGAAAAGGTTGAAAAGCCTGTAAATCACCTTGATGAACTCAAGGCTGTTGCCGAGGCGAGAAGAGAAAAGCAGATTGACGCTCCCGGTGAGGTAATTATGGCTGCCGCAGAGGAGATTGACGAGAATTACGATGCTCCGAACTTTGGCGTTGACAAGTCAAAAAAAAATGACGAATCTGCCGAAAAAGCGGAGGAATCCGTAAAAGAGGAATCTGCGGAAGATGTGACAGAGGAAGTTGAAGTCCCCGATGACGGCAATGAGCCTGCAATCGTTGAGCCTGAGGAAGAACCCGAGGTTAAGGAAGAGCCTAAAAAAGAGGAGTATGTGAATATCTCAAATCCCGAGGATAACGAGATTTACGACGCTCCGAAAAAACCGTCAACTCCCCAGGAGCAGATGCAGATGGCTATTGACAGCATTGAAAAAAGATCAAAATATCTTGACGAGCCGAATGTAATTTCAGACGAGGCTGTTGACAATATCGTAAACTCAATCTCTTTCTTTGATGATGAGGACGATAAAAATTAATCAAAGTTATTAAAAATAACAAAATAAACAAGGGCAACCGAGGTTGCCCTTGAATTTTATAAATAAGATGAATAATCAAATAATACTATAATGACTGCTCTGCAAAGAAAAGGGGTGCTTTTTTGAATATTGATGATTTTGCAGAAATTCTGAAAATCGGTGAGTCGATTAATACAGAATTCAAATCGTGGAATAAAGTGTCTGATATGAAGAAACGAATTAATTTGGCGGTTGATGAACTTATAGCTTTTGCAAATAACAAAGGAGGCACTCTTTACTTTGGCGTTGAAGATAACGGTGAAGTTACGGGTTGTGACGGTAACTACGATTTGCAGAACATTATTGAATCAATTTACGAAAAAACAAGACCGTCTATTTTTGTTGATCCCGAAGAAATAGAATACAACGGTAAAAAGGTGATTGCACTTACCGTTGCATCAGACGGAATTACACATGCAACTACAGACGGCAGATGCTTAAAAAGACTTGGAAAAAATTCTAAACCGTTTTATCCCGATGAAATGAGCAACCGCTATTCCGAAATTCAAAGCTCCGATTTTTCGGGAAGGATTTTGTCAGACAGCACGGAAGATGATATAAACAAACTTGAAGTTTATAAGTTGAAAGAAAAATTAAAAGCGAGAAATCCCGAATCGACATTAGCTGATATGGATGATATCGCATTTTTGCGTGACCTTGCTTTGGTTAAGTCTGACAGCGGTAATATTAAATTGACTGTGGCTGGATTATTATTTGTAGGCAAAGAGCAGGCAATCAATAGATTACTTCCACAGGCAGAGGTAATTTACTTGCACTATTCCGAGTCGAATTTAGAAGAATATGATGCAAGACTTGATATGAAGGCTCCTATTATATCGGTAATTGACAGACTTTCAGAGAAAATACAAGACTCAAATCGTATTGTCAACGTTCAGGTTGGACTTTTCAGATTGGAAATTGTCGATTTTCCTGAAAAAGTTTTTCAAGAGGCATTACTCAATGCTTTGTCACACAGAGATTATCAAAGTCAAGGTGCGGTTTATGTAAAGCATTATCCTGATAAAATTGTAATAGAAAACCCCGGTGCATTTTTGGACGGTATCACAGAAAATAATATAATTACACATCCGTCTGTTCCGAGAAATAAATTAATTGCCGAAACTCTGCAACATCTAAAATACGTTCAGAGAACAGGACAAGGTGTTGACATTATTTTCAGAGAAATGATATCATCCGGCAAGCCGTTTCCCGAATACAAATCGTATAATGATGCGGTTTCGCTGACAATCTATAGTGCTATTGATGATATTGATTTTGTAAAATTCATTGCCAATGAAGAAAACGGACTGAGCAGAAGTTTTTCACTTTCGGAACTTATGATTTTGCGCTACCTTAAAGATAACCGCAAAATCACAATGTCTGAGGCAGAGAGCTTAATTCAAGAAGCTCGTGATCAGGCTCAGAATGCCTGTAATAACCTTAAAAGATATGGTTTGATTGAGTTGTCGGGCAATGAATATATGTTGACGGCAAAGATATATGACGAGTTAAAAAATTCTGTTGATTACACTAAGGATAAAGCAATTCAATATATCAAAGCAAGAGAAATGATTTTGGAATATATCCGTGACAGAGGTTTTATTAATAACGAATTAGTAAGAGAATTGTGTGGCTTTTCACAAAAACAAGCCCGTATAATATTGCAACGAATGAGAAAAGAGAATTTGATTGAACTATCCGAAAAAGGAAGATACGCTAAATATATCATTAAGAAATAATTTAACGCGCCCTTAACGTGCCCAAATGTGTGTTTAACGCGCCCTTAACGCGCCCAAATGTGTGTTTAACGCGCCCTTAACGCACCCAAATGTAATTTTAACGCGCCCTTTTAATTAAAAACAGCACCAAACAATATGTGTTCAGTGCTGTAAATACAATGAAATTAAATTTTTAAACCACCGCTCCGAGACAGAGAATGTTTTGCAGGATTTTGTATTCTTCTTCAAAATCGGAGAGGGGGAGAGGATTTTTGCCGAGTCCCATTTCTATGGTGAGGGCAGGTCGGCGGAATTTTTCGATGAACCAATCCTTAAAGCCGCCGCCTGTGGCAATCTCCTCGGGAAAGGCTATGTTGTAGCCGCTTGCCTGCGAGAACATTGACGCAAGCCGAAAGCTCAGAACGGGTGTGTGTCTGCCGAATGAGCAGTAAATTTCCCGCCCCTGACTGTGCAGAGCGATTGCCCGTTCAAAGTCAATATTACGGCAAAGCGTTGTAAGTGCCTTTGTTTCGGGTTCGCTTTCGGGATGATTGCCGCCGAATCTTGTCGGCGCCGGACACTTGATATTGTTCTTTAATTCAAGCTGTTTAAGTCTGCACCAACCCGCATTGAAATTGTGGTTGATGTCAACTCCACGGGCGTTTGCCTGCCATTTATATGTATCGGTGCAGACCTTTTCGACAAGCGGTTTGTATTTGAATGCGGCGTCACTGCCATGCAAGGCAATTTCCGTGCCGTCGGGATTTACGCAAGGCACAATCGTAAGACCACGAATGCTTAAAAAATTCCCGATTTTGCATCCGCCGACAGTTTTGTCGCTTTCCATTGCCTCACAACATTCTTCAAAAAATTTCAACAGGGCAAGTATTGTGAGGTACTCCGAGCCGTGAAAACCACCGCAGTAGAGTACACGATTTTTGGTGTTGCCGATGTGCAGAACATCAATACCTCTTCCGCACACGCTTTTTCCGGCAAAGCAATGCTTGATGAACTTGTACCTGTCGCAAAGCTCGTTTATGATTTCCTTGCGTGTTTTGTAATCGGGAAAAACATTATAATCGGGCATAACAAAATCCTTTCCTTTCGATAATTCAATCTTTAAAACGGAGGCATAATTATGGAGCTTTTTGAAAAAACTCTTGACAGCAAGAAAATTTTTGACGGCAGAGTTCTGCATATAGTCCTTGACGAAGTGGAGCTTCCTGACGGTAAAAGGTCAAAGAGGGAGGTAGTCAATCATCCGGGCGGAGTATGCGTTGCCGCTCTTGATGAGGACAATAACCTTTCTTTTGTAAAGCAGTTTCGCTATCCGTACAAGGAGGTTGTGCTTGAGCTTCCTGCCGGCAAGCTTGAAAAGGGTTCTACTCCGCTTGAAAACGGAAAGCGTGAGCTTCTTGAAGAAACGGGACTTGAGGGTTACTCCTACATTTCTCTCGGTCAGGTCTATCCGTCTCCCGGATACACCTCGGAAATTATCCATCTTTATGCCTGTCGGGTAAAGTCACAGGGCGAGCAAAAGCTTGACGAGGGTGAGTTTTTGAATGTTGAAAAAATCCCCCTCAACAAAGCCGTTGAAATGGTGCTTAACAATATGATTCCCGACTCCAAAACACAGATTGCCGTTTTAAAGACTGCCGCACTTTTGAAAAGCGGTAAAATTTAATTTAATCATAGGAAATATATATGCAGAATTTTACTGTTTCAGAACACGAAAAATTGAATACTGCCGTTGCTCTCGGATTTTTTGACGGACTTCACAAGGGACACCGAAGGGTTATTCTCTCGGCTGTTGAGCAGAAGAAAAACGGACTTTTGCCCGTGTGCTTTACATTTGCTCAAAGCCCGAAGGAGGTTCTCGGAAAATCTTCTAAGGGTGCGCTTATGACAACGGAAGATAAGCTGAAAACGCTTGAAATCTTGGGTATTGAACATACCTTCAGTCCTGACTTTAAAAAGCTGATGAATATGTCTGCAAAGGACTTTGTCGAGAAAATTATTTTTGGCGACCTCAACGCAAAATTTGTTGTCTGCGGTTTTAACTATCATTTCGGAAAAAACGGAGAAGGCGATACCGAGTTGCTCAAAAAGCTTTGTGACGAGAACGATACAAAGCTTAATGTGATTGAGCCTGAGCGTGACGGCGGCGATGTTGTTTCGTCAACACTTATCCGCTCGCTTGTAAGCGAGGGAAACATCCGCCGTGCGAACAAGCTTTTGTGTTCATATTTTGGCTTTTCTGCCGTGATCACTCACGGAAAAAGACTTGGCAGAGAACTCGGTACTCCGACAATCAACCAGAAACTTCCCGAAAATCTTGCCGTGCCGAAATACGGTGTTTATGCGTCTGCCGTTACGCTTGAAAACGGAAAGGTCTATTGCGGTGTGACTAATATCGGTGTAAAGCCGACGGTCGGAGGAACAAAGCTTTTGAGCGAAACATGGATGCCTGACTTTCACGGCGGTGAAATATACGGTCAGACAGCCGATGTCCGTCTGCTTGATTTCATTCGTCCCGAAAAGAAGTTTGACAATATCACCGAATTAAAAAATGCCATAACCGACAATGCAGTTACGGCAAAAGAAATTTTTGATGAGATGTATAGATACGGAGTCTGAAGTAAGCGTAGTATTTATCTATGGTTGACATCGCAATTCCGGCTTGATACAATATGATACGAGAATACAAGGAAGTTTAAGGCGGTTAGCACTCCCGAAAGGGGGTGATATGCATGACTGAATCGGTTTTGCTGATAATTTTACTTATAGCACTCGCAGAAGTCATCAATAGCATAAAAAAATAATCGCCCGACAGCCTCAAATATCGGACGATTATTTTATATTCGTTTTAAAACCTTGGGACTAACCGCTTTTAACGGTTTTCCTTGTGTTCTTATTATATATTATGCAAAAAGCAATGTCAATATTCCATTTGAATTTTATATGGCTGAAAATGTTGAGCGGTGACGGAACTTTCCGACACCGCTTTTTTTATTTGAATTCATCGTTAAGGATTTCATCAAGGTTATTGACCATTGCTGTGACGATTTCATATGAACCGCCGTCTGAGATTGACTTCATAAGAGCGTTTATGTTTTCTTCAAAATCCTTTGGCAAGAGGGTGCAATACTTTTTGCAGAGCTGAACCTGTCTTTTTTCACCGGGGTGTGTCTGACGGTTGAGTGCGAAGATAACATCAAAATAGCTTTCGAGAAAAGCGGTGATTCTGTGATTGACGCTGACGATATCACCACGCTCCTGAGCCTTTTTAACCTGCCTGTCATATGACGGAAGCTTTCCGTTCAAAAGGTTGCGGTTGTTTTTGATAATTGCACTGCGGAGATTTTCAGGAAAATCAATCTGCGCCATATCTCTAAATTTTGTGAAAGTGCCTGTCTTGTCAAAAAGAACCTTGCTGTTCTTGATATTGTGCCAAAATGCGGTTGTATAGCCGTTAAAAGCCTTGCCACCCTTGATTACCGTATCAATATACCGACCGAACCTGTCAACTTCACGGTAGATTATGTCAACGGGAATACCGTTATTCATAACCGTGTTGTCCTCGCTCTCCCAATAATGATTGCCGAATTCTGCAATCGAACAGTATTTTCCCAGAAGATTTTCTCTTGTTTTGCCGGTCGGTATTTCTGAGCAGTAAACATAAATATCATAGTCTGAATTTTCTTCACTTGCACCTGTTGAACGAGAACCGCCGAGTGCGACAGCCTCAACCGTATCAAGCGACTTGAGTGCAAGCAAAACTTCTTCAAGGTTTGCGTCCTGAACATTGTATTCCGCAAAATTCATAGTTTTGATCTCCTTTATTTTATGGTATCATATTCCTTTGTCGGATTAAGCCGTAACTTCTGCCGTTTCGGTTGGACTTGTCTTATCTTCAAGCACAACCCTTTTGCCTCTCCAACCGCCCTTTATCCAGCGGATAAACACAACGACGCCTCTGAAAATTTCATCGGCAGCCATGGCAATCCAAATTCCGGTAAGTCCCATTCCGAAATAAATTCCGAGCAGCCAGCCGAGTCCGACACTCAAAAGCCACATTGAAAAAATTGCGAGTGCAGTCGGGAATTTAACATCACCGGCGGCTTTCATACTGTTGATTATAACAAGGTTTGTTGTTCTGCCGAATTCAAGAATAATCGCAATGAACATAACCGATGAACCGAGTGCGATAACAGCTTTATCGCCTGTGAAAAGTCCGAGCGTAAAAGGCGAAATCAACCAGTTTACAATTGCAACCGAGATTGAAATTATCATACCGAAACGCAAAGTTTTCAGCACTCTGCGGTATGCAAAATCGTAATCGTGAGCGCCTACGCTGTGACCGACAATAATCTGTGTTGCATTTGCAGCGGCAAGAGCAATCATATATGTGAACATTGAAAGCATATTAGCGTAGATTTTTGCGTTGATTGCAACGATACCCATTGTGTTAATGAATGCCTGTAAAAACAGCTGTGAACAGTCGTAGGAAATGTTCTCGCCTGCTGTCGGAATGCCGAGTTTAAGAAGGCTTTTGAGAACATCATACGGAAACGGGCGAAGATATTTAAGGCTGAACTTGCCTTTGATAACCGTGTAGAAGTATATAACAGATGCAATTACCGCAATAACTCTGCTTCCGCATGTGGAAACAGCCGCACCCGACGCACCGAGTCCGAGAACCTGAAGCGGTCCGTAGAGCAAAAGAGCATTTCCGCAGATATTGATAATGTTCATTCCAAGACCGATAATCATACCGAAAACGGTTTTGCCGTTGCTTGCAAAAATTGAGTTAAAAGCATTAATAAGCGCCTGAGTAAAGATTGTACCGCCGACTATTCGCATATACATATCCGATTCGTCAAGCATTGCCGCAGGCACCTGCATTGCCTCAAGCAGATTTCGACTGAATATGAATACAACAAAGCTGATTACAATACTCAGCACAAGGTTGAATGACAACGCAACCGTGTAAATCATATTCATCTTTTCTTTTTTACCTGCCCCAAGGTACTGGCTGACGATTATGCCTGTTGCGCTTGATATAATGTTAAAGGCAAGAGTCAGAAAACCGAGAACCTGGTTTGCGTTGCCGATTGCACCAACGGCGGTTTCGTTGTAGTTTGAGAGCATAATCGTGTCAACATAGCCGAGTGAGATGCCGAGCAACAGCTGTAAAAATATCGGCCACGCAAGCTTGATTACGCGCTGATTCATAACTGAATCGTTCGGATTTTTGAGTTTTGAAGAAGTAGCAGACATAATGTAATCTCCGTTGAATAAAATGATTATATAAGTTTTTATGTTTTGAATGTTTTGAAAAAATAAATTCTGTGTAAATTGTGCATTGCCGTTGTTCTGACTGCTTGACCGCCGTGTATTTGAGATGTATAATCTAATTGCGGATGGTTGCAATCTGTTGCAATCTTCAAACTAAGTTCAGATAACCGACGGTTGTTTTGAATAAAATCAGAAAAAATACAACGCAAATGCGAAAGGATAAATAGGTATGAATATATGCGTTTTTGGCTCATCAAGTGAGCAAATTGACAAAATCTATCTTGAATCTGCCGAGCATCTCGGCAAAAAGATTGCCGAAAAGGGCTACAACCTTGTTTTCGGTGCGGGAAAATACGGTGTTATGGGCGCATCTGCCCGAGGCGCATACAGCGCAGGTGGCCACACAATCGGAGTTACACCCGATTTTTTTATTGATGTGGGTGTTGTTTTTGACAAATGCTCCGAACTTATTGTAACAGATACAATGCGTGAACGCAAAGGTATTATGGAAGATAAAGCGGACGCTTTTGTAATTTGTGCCGGCGGTATGGGTACTTTTGAAGAATTTTTTGAGGTTCTCACACTAAAGCAGCTTAACAGACACACAAAGCCTATCATTATATATAATGTAAAAGGCTACTATAACTCAATGCTTGCAATGCTTGACAATGCCGTAAGTGAAAAGTTTATAACCAATGCCTGTAACAGACTCTACACGATTGCCGATACCGAAGAAGAGGTTTTCAATCAGCTCGAGAATTATGTTCCGTTCACCTACAATAAATATGAGTTTCTCAAAAAGGACGGTGAGCAGAATGGCTGACCAATGCGAATTTTGTGCAAACTTTGTCAGTGATGACGAATTCGGTGATTATTGCAATATCAACCTTGACGAGGACGAAATGGCAAGGTTTTTAACCCGAAGCACAGACACCTGTCATTACTTTCAACTTTATGATGAGTACAAAATAGTGAGAAAACAAAATTAAATAATTTAAAACAGCAATATAACAAAACAAGTTACACGGTTGTAACTTTTGCCTCAAAATCTATTAAATGTCGTTTATTATTATTGTAAACCTAAAATCCCCTTAATTAAAGGGGATTTTTTGTCTTTTTATATCATTTTAAATGTTAGAATATGAACAAAAGACAAGCAGATTAAGTCCGTTAAAATATAATCGAAAAAGAATAGTTTAGAGGAATGCACAAATGTAATGTGAAAATCTTGTGAATTTATCCAAAAAAAATGACAGAGGACAAATAATTATTGCAAAATGTGCGTTGAAGGTATAGAATATTATTATATTTTGTACAGTGGTGTGCCATTTTAGTGCATTATTTTTTAAGAGGAGAGGGTTTTTGTGGGTCTTTTTAACAGGATTATTGATAAGATGGTCAGCGACAAAGTTCCATTTAAAAAGAGAAAAAGGCTGATTGTTTTTGTTGCAATCATAACCCTTCTTTCAATGACGACAGCTACGGTTGCGTGGTTCTCAGTAAACACTTTCGCGGGCGTTGATAAGCTTGACCTCAATATCAGCCTTGCCGCTCAGCTCAAAGTGAGTATGGAAAACCACGGCAAAGACCTTGAAAAATACGGCAAGGTAATCACAAATGAAATGATTGACGATTACCTTAAAAAGCATGGTTCAAGCCTTAAAGATACGGTACTTGATCCTGTCACAACAAGAGAGGGTACAGTATTTACCAATCAGCGTGGCACAGTCAGAGAGCCTAACAAGCGCAGCTACCTTGAGTTTGAATGCTACTTCATTGCGACTGAGGAAATGTGGGTTCACCTCACAACCGAAAGCACAAAAGCAGGCGCTGATGACGGTACAAAGGTATCGACAGAATCAACCGGTGCAAAGGCTGATGTAGTAAATTGTGCGAGAGTCGATTTCACAGCCGAGGGAGCAGGCAACGGCACAACAATTTATGAGCCGAACAGAAGCACTCCCGTAAACGGACAGACAACCTTTGATTTGCCGTCAGGTTCAATGGTTTACTCTAACAACACAAGACTTTTCCATCTTAATCAGCTCGAACCTGTTAAGGTAACAGTTCGTCTTTGGATTGAGGGTAACGACCCCGAGTGTGATGACGATGTTCAGGATGCACACATTTCTGTTCAGCTTGGCTTTGTCGGATGCGATAAGGACAATAAACCAATATCATAATTAAACAAGATCCCGTAGGGGCGGTCATCGGCCGCCCGCCCTGGAGAAACTGTCATTCAACGCAGATTTCAGACAGGAGAAAAATTATGGGTTAATGAAATACGCACAATCCGACAGTTAAACGGATACAACTTTGAGGGGAGAGAAAAACTTGTTCGGAAAAAAGAAACCAAAAATTGAACAACCGATTACTCCCGAGGAGTTAAGTCGCTTAAATGATAAGAAAATGGCAGATGCCGAGATTGAACATTTTCATGTAAAAAATGATTCAATCGAGATTGTAAAATACAAAAAGCGCAGACGGCTTTTGAGTATTATCCTTTCGGTCTGCATAATCATTCTTCTTATTCTGTTCATTGTTTCAACGCTTGTAACGCAATGGGGCGACTTGATTATCAGCATTGATTCTCCTGCCGTAAAAAAAGGTATCGTGCTTAGCGAAGACGCTGACTTCAAAACTCAGTGTGCTTCACTTACTGCGAAGCAGGTTAAGGATGTTACAAACATTACATATGCATGGCTTCCTGTTGACCTTGACACAAGCAAGGACGGTGCGCACAACGGCAAAAACTATGTTGCTTATACATTCTATTGTAAAAATAACGGAGAGGTCGAGCTTGACTATGATGCAGTGCTTGAAATCACAGGTGCGGCTAAGTCGGCAGATGAAGCAACCCGAGTTATGATTTACAAAAACGGCAAGAGCTCAATTTACGGCAAAGGTCAGTACAAAGACAGAAGTAAAGCCGAAACCGATTGCACAAAGTTTGTAAGCGATAAGGAAGTTTATAAAACATCAACCGAAAAATTCAAGGTTGGCGATATTGATAAATACACAATCGTAATCTGGATTGAGGGTAACGACCCCGAATGTATCGACGATATCCGAAACGGTCATGTAAGAATGAGAATGCTGTTCTCGGTTCGTGACGATGAAGAATCCACAGCAAAGTAGCGGCGGTCAGTGACCGCCAATCGTCACAAGTGTAAACTTGGGACGACGAAAAACAACGGTTATGGTTTATAAAAAATGTTTTTTACGCAAACGAAACAGGCTTGAAAATTTTAATTATTCACAAGGCGGTGCATATTTCATAACGGTATGCGCAAAAGACCATAGGTGCTTGTTTGGCAGAGTAGATAGCGAATGTCTTGCATTTGATAATGACAAATCAGGGGTATTACTCAATGATGTCGGAAGGATCGTTGATAAAACGATTCACAGCATTGAGTCAGCTTATAAAGGTTTGGTTGAATTAGATAAATATGTTGTAATGCCAAATCATATACATTTTGTTTTGTTTTTGTCAGCGTCTGGTGTGGAAGATTCGATTTCTCCGTCAATATCGCAAATCGTAAGGCATTTAAAATCCATTGTCACCAAACAAGTCGGTTATTCGGTGTGGCAAAAATCGTATTATGACCACATCATACGGAATGAAAAAGATTATAAAGAAATTTGTAAATACATAGACAACAACCCACAAAAATGGGCATTGGACAAATATTTTTGTGAGTGGTGATTGTAGCGGCGGTCAGTGACCGCCAGTCGTCACAAGTGTAAACTTGGGACGAAACGAAAATGTTAATACTTGGTCGTTTCCGTCGGAAACGAATGGCGATCACTGATCGCCGCTACGGTATGACGAAATTATAAACTTGGTATTATGTGCCTCGGCACTGATATAGCAAAAAATCCCTATGGTGTTTTAGGGACAAAAAATTATTTTATTTAGGAGGAATTACTCTATGAAAACAACGTCAAGAAAGAGATTATTAATCTCTTCCGTAGCAATGCTCCTCGTGGCAATGCTCGCACTCGGAACTGCAACATTTGCATGGTTCACAACTGACACAACAACTCAGGCAACAGGTATCTCTGTTCAGACATCTAAGAAGTCATTGCTCTTAGTATCAAGCAGAACTTCTGAGTGGACAGACAACCTCAACTATAACTTTGGTACAGATACAGCTAAAAAGCTTCTCCAGCCGGCATCATCATATGACGGTGCAAACTGGTACAAAGCTCAGGCTGTAAATGGTATGTCAGGTGTTGCTACAACCGGTGAGAAAATTACTGGTGTTGGTACAAATGCTGCTGCTGAAGGCAATGTATTCTGCAATATGCTCAATGTTAAGAACACAGGTGCTGAGCCTGCTGCTAATGTTACGATTACAGCAACAATTTCTGAAACAGCTGTTACAAGTGGTAGAAACTACCTCCGTGTAGCTCTTGTTCCTTCTGATTGTACAGAAGACAACGGTCGTGGTACTGCAACGGTTGTAAGTGCTGAGAAATTTAGAGATAACATTTACAGTGCTGGTGCTGACGCTGCTAAGCCTGTTGAATATGTTGGTAAAGGCGTAGCAGACAAAAAAGGTGCAATCAAAGCAGCTGATTTAGATGTTCAAACAAAGGGTAACTCAATCTCTGTTAATGCTGGTACTCTTAAACAGAATGAGGCTAAGTACTATATGCTTATCGTATGGTTTGAAGGCCAGGATGAGGATTGCCAGGATGCATATGCTGGTAACGATATGCCAAACATCAATTTCACAATTACAGCTGATAATAAGTAATTTATAAATTAACAGTTAGTAAAACATAATATTAAGCAAATTATTTGATCGGAGTCCCCTTGCATGAAAAAAGTGTTAAAAAAGATAATCAATGTTATTATAGATATTGTTGTTATACTGGTTTTGGTAGTATCAATACTTATTGTTACATTATCATTAACATCTAAATCATCAGGGGTCCCCAATATTTTCGGCATTGCACCCCTCAGTGTTCAGACTGATTCAATGGAGGACACAATTAATGTTGGTGATTTAATTTTCAGTGATGTTACAAATGACCCTTCATATGAATATCAGAAAGGTGATATTGTTACCTTCCCAATCACAGTCAACGGTGAGTCCGTTCTTAACACTCACCGAATTGTAGAGGTTGTTAAGGATGACAACATTACCTACTACAGAACACAGGGTGACAATAAGAAAACCAACCCCGAGCCCGATAAGGATCTTCAAACCTCTTCGACTATTGTTGCCAAGTACACAGGTACGAAGATTGGCGGCGTGGGTAACTTTTTAAGCTTTATCAGAACTCAGCTTGGATTTTTCCTCTGCGTTCTGCTTCCGATGATTATTTTCTTTGTTTATGAAGCAATCCGTGTTGTTCTCAACCTGCTTGCCTACAATAAGGAAAAAACTCTCGAAGAGGCAAAGCTGGCGGTTGATTCCGCGGAGCTTACCGAAGAACAGAAAAAGAGAGCTATTGAGGAATATCTTGCCTCCGTCGGAGAAAATCAGGACAAGGAGGAAAATGAGCCTGAGGTACAAACACCTGCTGATGGCAATAATTCCGCTGATAATTCCGATTAAGTTATGACAAATTTGTCCCTAACGCATTCATAGCGTTTATCGTAACGGTATATTTCTTTCTCAGTATCAAAGCTGAGAAAGAAATACAGTTACATACTGTAGGGGCGGTCATCGGCCGCCCGCCTTGAAGAATCTGTCCTTTATGACAGATTTCAGATAGGAATTTAGAAATGTGTTCTTACACAAAAGATGAGAGTAGATTTTTTTAAGGAGACGAAGTACCGTGGATACAGTATTTAAATTTCTTTTTGAATTTCTCGGTCAGTTTTTTGGCTCATTATGGTCAATAATCACCGGGTTATTTGGCGGAGTAGGCAATGCCTTTGATTTTTCCGCTTATGTAAACATTATTAATGCCTATACCACGGAGCTTGGCGGCCTCGCATGGGTAATTGCGATTATTGCCATTGTGCTTCTGGTAGCTGTGCTTGCACTTTGCGTATGGCTCATTGTCGTCGCTGTAAAAAAGTTTATTCGTTCGCACAGAAGAAGAAAAGATACAGATTCTCTTGTTAAAGAGGTTCAGGCGCTCAACAAAGAGGTTATGAGACTCAACCTTGAAAAGGATAAGATTCTCTCTATGAAGGTTTCACAGATTGGTCTTAACCCCAACGAGATTTCAGAGCTTACAGGCGAAGAAATCGAGTCGCTCAACAACGGCGAAGAAGAGGACACAGGCGAAAGCCGTTTCTACAAACTTACGGAAATCGACCACCTTTGGGCAGATTATGTTCCGCCGGTTTATGACAACGATATCACACTTCCCGAGTTCTGTGAGCGTTTCAGACTCTTTGCTTGTTCACAGCTTGGTCTTTACTACGATATAAAGCTTATCAGACTTTTTGTTGCTGCGTTTGCATCTACCAGACTTATTATCCTTCAGGGTATTTCAGGTACAGGTAAAACTTCACTTGCTTACGCTTTTGGTAAGTTTGTAAACAATCCTTCAATCGTTGCTTCCGTTCAGCCGTCATGGCGCGACAGAACAGAGCTTTTCGGTTACTTCAACGAATTTACAAAGAAGTTCAACGAAACCGAGCTTCTCCGTGCAATGTATGAGGCATCGTATAACGAAAACATCTATGCGGTAATCCTCGATGAGATGAATATCGCTCGAGTTGAGTATTACTTTGCCGAGATGCTTTCAATTCTTGAAATGCCGTCAAGAGATGAGTGGGTTGTTGATATCATCCCGAACTCTTGGCCGTCTGACCCGAAGCATATCGTGAACGGTCAGCTCAAAATTCCGCCGAATATGTGGTACATCGGTACTGCGAATAACGATGACTCGACATTTGCTATCACAGATAAGGTTTATGACCGTGCTATGCCGATTAACATCGACACAAAGGGTGTTCCTTTTGACGCACCTCTCACAGACTCTGTATACATTTCATACAAACATTTTGAGTACATCCTCAATGCCGCTAAGGTTCAATTTGTTGTTTCGGAAGAGAACCTCAAAAAGATTGCCCTTCTGGATGATTATGTTATTGAGCATTTCCGCATAGCTTTTGGTAACCGTATTGTAAAACAGCTTCGTGACTTTGTTCCTGCTTATGTCGGAACAGGCGGTACAGAGCTTGACGGTCTTGACTATGTTCTTGCCCGCAAGGTATTTAGAAAATTTGAGTCACTCAATCTTTCATACATTCGTGATGAAATAGATGGCCTTTGTGCGTATATTGACGAGCTTTTCGGCGAAGAAAATATGACTGAGAGCAAGGATTATCTCCGTATGCTCAAGAAGCTTGTATAATTTTAGCAATTCAGGGCGAACTCTGTTCGCCCTTTGCTTGGTGAAAGGACTTTGTTCCTTTAGCGGTAAAACTATCTGATTGGAGAAAAATCAATGGCTGATTTTGGTAAATATTTCAGAGCATATATGTATATGCAGGACATTCTGAAAAATGATTTTACTTACAATTACATAACAGAAGGCCTTAAGGACGGCGATAAGGGCGAGGATAAGCTCGACGGTAAGACCAACGAAAAGGTAATTGATATGGAATGGGTTGTTGCCATTGAGGAAACACTTCCGTACATTCAGAAAGCAATAGACGAACAGCGCCGTTTTATTAAGCAGGTTGACAATGTTGTTAGAGTTGAGCTTGCAAAAAAAATTGGTCCCGAGTCTGTTAAGCACCTTTCGCAGCACACTAACTTTATCGCCAAGGTTGAGGGCGATATGGTAACGCCTAACAAAATCCTCACAATTGAGCGTGAAGAAAGCTTTGCTATTTATGAAAACCGTGTGCTTATGACACTGATTCGCAAAGCGCTTCATTTTGTTGACGATAAATATTCAAAAATGAAAGATGTGCCGAACGACAGCTATAATAAAATTTCTATGGTTCGCCACATTGATTTTAATGAGAAAAAAGTAGATTTTAATCTTAACTATATAAATGAATCTCACGAAACTCTTGCGGATGACCTTGATGTTCTTGATGTTTCTCAGCTTTCGGACTTTGACCGAATCAGAAGAATCAGAACAACCCTTAATGAGTTTTTAAACACTCAGTTGATTAAGGAAATCTCAAAAGAGCCTGAGGTTCGTCCTCCGCTCATGCAGACCAACCTTCTCAAAAAGAACCCCAACTTTAAAAGAGTGGTTGAGCTGTGGAACTTTCTCGACAGCTACAAGCGTAAAGGCTTTGAGGTTGTAAGCGAGGAATACAACGGCAAAATGACAGATACTGTTCAGCAGGATGTTTACTTTGCGATGGGATTCCAGCATTTTATGATGTCTATTGCTACAAACCCGGGACTTCGTTCAATCCTTAAGGAACAGTACGACGCTGAAAATGCACGAATTGCCGAGGAAGAATCAAAGCCGCAGAAGACCCGCGAGGCGGTTATGCAGGCACAGCTTGATGCTGTTCGTAAAGAGGAGATGGAAATCCGCCTTCGTGAAATCCGTGAACGCGAAAAGAAAATTCTTGACCTCACGAATGAAATCAAGAATTTAAAGGTTATAATTGATCAGAAAGAACAGCAGATTCTCACTCTCAGGGGCAGGGTTTCTGCTCTTGAAGACCAACTTGAAGAGGTTAAGAAAGAGCTCCAGCAGACAAAACTCAAGTTGATGGAGGCAGAAAAGAGGATTGCCGAGCTTGAGGAAGAAAATCAGCAGTTAAAAGATACTATTGAAGAGTTGAATAAAACGATTGATGAACTCAATCAGACTATTGACACACTCAATAAAAAAATAGTAGAATTAAATAACAGAATTCTCGTGCTTGTGCAGGAGAATGCTCGTTTGCAGACAAAGGTGAAAGAGCAGGAAGCTGTTATCGCCGAGCAGAAGGCTCATATCGAAGAACTTGAAACTCAGGTTGCCGAGCAACTTGCAAAGATTACGGCTCTTACGGAAAACCTTGAAAAATGTCATGCGCAGATTGAAGAGGACGCTCGTAAGATTACCGATTTGTCTGACAAAAATGAGAAGCTCACTGATACTCTCCAAACCGAACGCATTCAGCATAAGGAAACAGTCAACAAAATGAATGCCGATTTTGCTGAAGAAAAACAGCAGATGAATGACGCTCATTCGGCAGAGGTTGAATCGCTTAACAATAAATTCAACGATGCAGAGGTTGAACATAACATTTATGTAGCAAAGCTGAATGCGGATTTTGCGGCAAAGGCAAATGAAACAGAGCAAAAGCATCTCAAAGAGCTTGCAGATAAAGAAGAAACTCACAAGAATGAACTTGTTGAAATTAAGGAAGCCAACCTTAAATCATCAGCCGCAAGCAATGCCGCTCACGCTTCTGAGCTTAAAAAGGCTTATAAGTCGGTTGACAAAAAGGTTGAGCTTGCAGAAAAAGCTTGTGAAAAGCGTATGAAAGCCAAGGTTGCCGAGGTTAAAAAAGAGGCTCAGGCTGAAATTCGCAAAGCCGAAAAGAAAGCAAGCGAAAAAATCAGCCTTGCTAAGGATGAGATTAAATCTGTCAAGGATACAGGCGATTTGTTCGTTCGTGACTACGGCTTCGGCAGTGTTGCAGTTGTTTCAAAATATGCCGAAGAGCTTGCAAAATTCGGCAAGCTTTCAATCGCAGACGAGCTTATAAACGCACAGAAAAGCGTAAGATCTCTTTGCATATGCAGAAGTAAAAAGGGTGTTGTGCTTGCAGGCTTTTCACAGAGCGGCGCAAGCGTATATAATGTTTATAAAAAGCAGGCAGATCTTACTGTTGCATTTAACGATTTGTGTTCAATGCTGAAAGGTATGAGCAATCTGCCGATTGTAATTACATTCTCCGGTGTTGACAGACCGTTTGTGATGAATTTTGAAAACATCGTAAGAGATGCAACCAAAAGAAAAACAACTGTTTTCCATAACAAAACTCTGAAAGCAAACGGATTTGTTTCAGTTTACTTTGGTAAAGAATAAGGGGCAAAAATGAAAAACTCTACTGCGCCCAACAGAAAAACGGGCAGAATGATTGCTAAAAATTTAATAGTTCTGTTCACTGTTGCACTTGCCGGCTTTTGCGGCATTCAGGCGTGGTTTACGGATAAGAGTTCAGCCGAAGCCGACGGTATAAATGTTGAGTGTCAGGCACCTGACGGTATTAAAATTGCTGTTGTTAAGCATAACGATCCGGCTCCTAAAGACACAGAATATACAGTGGGTAATATTAAGCTTAATAAAACTAATTGCAAATTTCTTGAGAATCTTCAGTTGACCGAAATAACCAGTGACGGCACAGATTTTTATAAACCGGCTTTGATTCAAACAGGCGGTCAAGCTCAAGTTGATACAAAAGCAGATTGGAGTCCAGCTGCTGCAAATCAGCATTATTTGTCATTTGACCTTTACATTCGTTCAAAATCGCAGTATAATATAGCGATAGGCAAAAAATCAACAATAAAACCGGATGCTCCTCAACTCACAAGTCAAGACGGTACGGGCATTAAAAATAAAAGCAAGTACGGTAATTTTTCAAGAGATTCCGTAGTTGGTGCAGTAAGATTTTCGGTTGTTGACTATAAATCCGCTCCTCCTTCAAAAAAGCTCTTGTGGTTGCCGGCTCCGAATATCTTGTTGGAGCAGACGACTGACGTGTACACTTTGTCAGACGATAAAGAAAACGGAGATTCGTACAGTCATGTATACTATAACACAAAAAAGGAAAAGAAAACAGTCAGTAGTACTGATGTTGATAGTGCGTTTGTTGTGAATAATAAAGGTTTTGTTGACGGAAAATTTACCTATGAGCTTGGTCAAAACCAAAACATTGCACAACTTAAAAAGTCCTCAGATACCGATACCGATCCATACTACGGCGACTACGGCGCTATGGTAACCTGTAATATGTGGATTGAGGGCGAAGACGCAGAGGCAAGACTTGCTCTTGTAAACGGAAAGTTTAAAGTTAATCTTGTATTGACAAAAGAAAGTTGATTTTATTTAAAGTAGGAAAGGGGAATTTTTGATGAAGTTGAAAGATAAGTTTTGTGACTTTCTCAACGGTTTAGTTGACTCAAGACTGAATAACACAAAAAAGGTCACGACTTCATATGTTGCTCTTTTTCTTGTTTTAAGTATTTTCGCAGTATCTACCTTTTCATGGTTCACAATAAGAGATACGGCAACTATTGATTCAGATCCCTTTTCTCTTGAATCTGCTGCCGGAATGAGAGTTAATAAGGGTGAAGAAATAAGAAATACAATCACCGTAAAACAGGCAAAGCTGAAAGAAGCATCAAGTGTTGACGGTCGTAATATGTTTTTCCCTGTAGATCGCGGATACGGCGATAAGGGTCAAAGCGTTGACACAAGCGAAATGAAATTTCGTGAAGGCACAGTAGGAGATAAAAATAACGGATACATATACAGCGATTTTACCCTTACCGGTCAAACAGGCGGTCAGGTTGAAGTATATGTAAAAAGTTACAAAGTTGAGGTAGAAAATAAAAATGGTGAAACAGAAGTTTATGACGGTGCAACACATATTACTGTTGACGGCAACAAAAAGCCATCGACATATCTGGCATATCAGAATCCTTGCCCAATAAGGATTGCATTCATTAGAAACAGTGCTGAGGCTTCGACCGTTATTGATCCCACTGCAATTATTGACAGCTATGCTGACGAATGTCAGGCAGTAAGTTCTGTTAATTCGCTCGGCTCGGCAACAACCACTAAAGCAAAGGGCAGGTCATTTTCCGACTACTATTTCGGCACAGGTGCTCCTCTTTTTACTCTCGACGGTCTTAAATCCCAAAACATAACCATGGTTGCATGGCTTGAGGCAACCGGAGAGAACTGTGACGCTTACGTGGATCAAAATGTGTCAATTACAGTTGAGCTTGAAAGTAACTGGAAAGATATGGAATATGTTACTTTCGTTGACAAAACAAAAGGTGATGCTGACAATGACGAAAATACGGAACTCATGTGGGTTGGCAATGCCGGATGTTTCCTTGTTATGACCTATTATGACGAAAACTTTCAAAATCCAAAGTCAGTAGTAATGAGTGCGTCAAAGACTAAGGTTAATGCTGAGGGAAAACCACAACCTATTGAATGGATAGCTTATCTGCCAAAGGATAAAATAACAAACATATCTTTTATGCGATATAGTAAAGTAAAAGAGAAAATTAAGCTTGACGGAACTAATGAGGTTGAGGTAGGCAGAATATATAATGTATGGCATACAACAGCTGAAGTAAATGATTGGATTAAAGCAAATAATAGTGGCAAAGGTGAAAAAGCGTTTAATTGGTCACAAGAAATAAATAGAGAAAAAGGTCTTCAGACATACCGCACAGATGACGGAACTGAAAAAGGAAATAAAGAAAATACCTATTATGCCGTACACGGTAACGGTTACGGCGATACCCCTACTGTTGCTGAAAATGTTGCCCCGTGTATCGGATATTGGGGTACAAAGTATCCCAACAGTTCAGGCGGCAGTGTTGAACCGACTACAACCGAACAACAGCCGACAACCGGAGATGCATATGCAGAGGCGGATATCGTAATTGATAACAAATTATGGTTTAATGATTATAATTGGTATAACGGCGGCGGAGGTCTGAGAAATCTGCTTAGTCAGAATGTTTTTGTACTAAAAGCCGTATTTAGCGATACACACGGTAATGAAACCGCTTATGCAATGAAACCGGAGAGCAGCGGAGATAAGTGTAAACTAAATAGGACAAGTGTTAAAGCCGGTTCGAAGCTTGTAAGATTTGATTTGTATATTTCTGATACAGATACAAAAAAATGCGGATATGATGTGCCTGATAACATTCAGCATACATTTGTAGTGCGTGAAGGTGGCAGTTCTTATAACATATCCTATGAATTGGTAAATGAAGGATCTGGCAAAATCATAAAAGTAGGCAATTGGGAAAATTAATTGATTAACACATTAAGGAGGTGTCACGATGAGAGAAAGACTTGCTCTTTTAAGGGAGTATTTGAAAAACAGACTTGCATTTGGCAAGAATAAAAAAACAAGAAAAGGTTTTATACTCACTATGGTGGCACTTGTTGAAGTACTTGCCATATCGGTTGTGTCCGTTTCGGCTTGGGTTGAAACTATTTCAACAATCACAATTAAAGCTGAGGGCGCAAAAATTGACAACTATGTTTATACTAATGCCGATATTGGCAGTGGTAATGGTTATTCAGGCAAAACCATTGACTTGACTAAATATTTCCGTGCTGCGGGTGGAGTGCATCTTGCTTCGGCTTCAAGTGCTGACGGTGAAAATATATTTTTCCCGATAAAGAAATCGGATGTTTCTGATTTTGGTGCTAATTCTTACAGATGTGCGGATGTAAACGATAAGAATGTTAATTATATTGACTTTTCATTTAATGTAAAGGTTGATAAAACCTTTAACGCGAATCATGCAGAGTTTTACCTTGATCAAGTACCTAAGATAACTATAGGTGGTGCAGATGTTTCAGGAAACCTTGTAAGAATGGCAATTACAGATACCGATACTCAAAATACGGTTGTATGCGGTTCTGAGGCAAGTAATAAAAATGTTGTCAGTAAAGCAGAGGGCAATCAAACTCCTGAGACTGTTCGTGCTTTTAGCGATTTTGTTGTTAATCCTGAATCTGAACCAACCGAGTTGTTTAGGGTTGATAAAGGAAGCAGTAAAACAATAAATATTAAAGTGTGGCTTCAGGATGATAAGGCGACTACTGAATATGCCGGTAAAACTGTTTCAATATCTGGTGTTAATATTGTAACTCAGAACAAAAAAGGCAATAAAGTGTATTTTGTTGACCGTACCGTAAATGAAGATATAAAAAATTGGACAAAGGGTGTAACATTTCAGCAGGGTGACAAAACTCCTGTAACGATGAAGTTTAATGAGAATTCGCATACATATTCCTGTGAATACACACCCGCCGCTGGCGATACAATAGTTAAGTTCACCTCGGGAAGTGTCACTTGGTCTACTGATATGAAGTCGCTCAATTCAGGCGACAGTATGTACTACACCGCCTATGGCAATCATAATAGCAGTAATGCCGGATACGGTACATGGGGCGAAGTGATTGAAATCAGTGTTTCAAGCAAAACCGCAGATGTACTCCCTGCTACTGGCAATGTTTCAAGTGTATATATGGTTCCGGATAAAAATGACTCTTACAGTAAAGTTAGAATGCCATTTACTAATGACAGGAATAAATGGGTCGGTTATATTGCAAAGGAAAAGGCAGACAAAATGACTTTTTCTTTTACAAATAACAATAAAAAATATGAAATTCCTGCTCCTAACAGAGGCAATTCAACGCATTTTGTTGTTACTTCTGCTACAACAGGTTATTGGGATCCACCTGCTACTATTACTGTTACTGCAGGCAAGAATGATGCAGGAGATCCTAAAGTTAGTTATGATAGTTTGAAAAGTACTTCAATTTCTGTAACCCCCGGTACAAAGGTTAAGCTAGAAGCAAATCCTAAAACAGGTTTCGTATTGAAAAACTGGGTAATCAGCGGTACAAGTACCGTGGCAGACGGCATTGGCAGCGACGGTTCTTTTACCCCGACAGCTTCAGGTAACTATAACTTTACAGCCGTTTATGTTGAGTCGTTGACATTTGAGGCTTATGTCAGAACATATGACGGTGCAAGCCTTTCTGAAAACACAAATGGCGGCTCAGTTGAAATTAAGTGTGGAAACCAAAACTCGACTGTAGATTCCAACGATGGAACACACATTACACTCAATGCTGTTAAGGGCAGCACAGTTACATATTACGCAAAAGCTAAAGACGGATATGTTTTTGACGGCTGGTACACAGATGCAGACTGTAAGACCGGCTTGGAGAATTCAAGTGATAAATATGAATTGGCTAATGTTGAGACCTCCAAGAAGTTGTATGCGAAATTCAAAGTTGATACTTATACTGTAGAAGCATACGCTCAGCACGGTAACAATGTTCCTTCCGGTGATGCCGGTAAGGTATCTTTTGACAATAATAATGAAAAATATGCATCGAAAGTAACAACAACGGTAAAGCGTAACGGAGAAGTAATTTTTTATGCTAAGCCTGAAAGCGGCTATGCTTTTATCGGTTGGTATAAGAGTGAAACTGCACCAGAACCGACGATAGCGGTTAAAGATTGTTTCTTAGATAAGGGCGTCTATTCTAAAAAGATGACGATACAATATTCTGACATAAAGACATATGCATTGTATGCAAGATTTAAAGCTTTGTATACGGTAGAAGCCAAAGCGATGTACAACAACGAAAATGTTGTTAAAGCCGGTACTGTACAGGTTGACAACGAAAAAGCCGGTAATATTTCATCTAAACCTGTTATGGAAGGCGAAAATGTAACAGTTAAGGCAAGTGCCAATAACGGTTACAAGTTTGCCGGTTGGTATACGGACGAGGCTTGTAAAAAACCGTATTTCAAGGAAAACAACAATGTTTCACCTATAACCTTAAATAAAGTTAGCAAGGGAATCACTCTGTATGCTAAGTTTGAGAGCGATTCAACTACAATCTATTTTTATAACTCTAATGATAAATGGACGAATGTCTATGCGTATATGTGGGGCGATGGTAACAATAATAATAAGGGCAGTGACACTACATTCGGAAAGCCTATGAGGCATTTAGGCGGAAAAGTATGGGAATACTCATATTCTTCATCTGAGAGTTGGAAAAATGTTATTTTTTCAAATGGTAGCACTGGCACTGATAATCAATCCAGAGATATAACTTTACAACAAGACAAAAAATATTTTAAGAATGATGACTGGCAGCCAAGCAGTGATATTAAGCATACAGTTACTGTTTCAAATGTAGAGAATGCTGATATTACTGTTACCACAGGTTCTAATACGATAGCAGAGGGCGGTTCATGTGAGGTTTATGACGGTACAAGTCTTACTCTTAATGCTACAAGTATTGCAGGCGGTAATTATTGTAACTTTATTGTAACTCCTACACCGTCAGGTGAATCAAAAACACTTGAAGGTAATCCTTCAACCTATCTTGTCGATGGTTCAGACATAACGGTAAGTGCAACATTTTCTTCATCCTCATCTGTCAAGACATTCTATTTTGAAAATACTCTTAATTGGAGCGATTTTTATATATATTATGGTGACAATTCTGTAAGCTGGCCCGGTCAAGAATTAAAGACTATAGCTGGATCTCATGACGGACATAATATTTATTCTGTTGATTTGGATACTTCAAAAATTAAATTAATTGATTTTGTCGTATTAAGCAACGGAAGTAATGGAAACAATCAAACAGTTGATATTAAGTTAGCAGATTTTGGGGATAATAACACTTGTAGAATTTTTTCAGATCTCCAGGATGGTAAAAGAAAAGTAGGCGGATACTACACCTTTACTCCTTAGCAACTGACTTAAACTATTAGTATTAGCACTTAAGATTTTGAATGTGAGTGTGTAAGGGTTAATGATTTTGGTTTAATTTATTAAAACGGAGGTGAAACCATGAAGAAATCTAAATTTACACTTGTTATTGTACTCGGACTTGTACTGTGTTTGTTGTGTGGAACAACTACGACTTTTTCGTGGTTTAATCGTCCTGATGTGCAAAAGGGCGACTCCCTTTCTTGGCGCGGAGATTACAATGTGACAAACGGAGAAAATATTACTGCTGTTACTTATGTTGCTACAAAAGATGACGGCAGTGAGTATAGTACTGATCCGTTTGATTTTAAAACTCCGACAACTGTTCCCGCCCATGAAACAAAATATTTCTGTACAGAGGTAAAGAACACGGGAACTGCACCGCAGTCAATTTCTTTGTTCCTTAATAATTCGGAAACTAACACCCTTTCTGTCGGTGTGAACAGCCCCCTCAGAACCTACAGGAGATTTACCTCCGATTCACAAACAACATCTTATGTTACCAAGACACCGAGTAATGTGAATAAGAAGAATTTGTATATAGCTACTAATGTTCCTGACCCTACGAAGTACACTATGCACACTTGGAAGAATGTAGATACCGATCCTACTGATAAAGAACTTAGCGGATACATTGAAGGTAAGTCTGTTAATTATGATAATGTAGATTATAAAATATCATATGTTACAATTTCTACGGAACACGACCACGCGAAGCTTTGGCTTGGTATTGGTGATTCTAAAAAGTGGTTCGGTAATGATTTAGTAATTACAGCTCAGAATAATACTTATGTTTTTAAAGAAAATGAATCTACAGCTATGAAACAGTCAGATCCGTCTGCCGGAATTTCAAGTTTTTATTCTAGAGCAGAAGCTGTAGTAGGTGAGACATTTGACTTAAGCGCAAAGGCACAGGGTACGGTGACTTACACATCGTCAAACATTGGTGTCGCAACAATTGATAATAACGGTAAGGTTATTGCCAATAAGGCAGGCAATACTACTGTTACTGTTACATCTACGGGTGCGTACGGTGATAAAATAACGGCAAAATGTGTGCTTACCGTAAGCAAAAAACCGGCTAAAAGCTTGTATATTCCGATTGTTACGAATATGAAGATTGAAGGCAAAGCCGACAACGATCCTGTTGTTACAAAGGTGTATTGGTATATCAAAAACGATACAGCATCCGACGCTGAATATTCACTTGGCGATCTGCAAATTTCACTTTAAAATTTTAGATTTTTAAATTTACAAAAGGGTTGTTTTTACAGCCCTTTTTTATTATAATTTATAATCGGTAGCAGAGAATAAAATCCGCCCGCAAGCAAGGGTAGAAAAAATATATAGTGTTTGCAACAAAATCCGATAAATGTTGCAAAGTTGTTGTTATTCTGTAGGAGCGTTCATCGGACGCCCGCAAGTAACCGCACAAATTATATGTAAAACATATTTTATAAATGCCACAATGTAATTGTTATACTGTAGCGGCGAACCGTGTTCGCCAATCGTTTTTGTTGTAAAACCAAAACGAACATATACGCATTTTTGTTATATAAAATAATGTGTTAATAAACAAATAATTTCATCAAGGCGGGCGGCCAATGACCGCCCCTACTGACACGAACTGAAAACGGCAACTTGCCGTGGAGGAATTTATGGATAAAAATAACGATTTTGGAAATGCGGTTGAAGTGACATCTGTAACAACCGAACACCTCAAATCAAAAAATAGAATAAGGAAAAGGCATGAATCAAAGCTCCGCAAAACCCTGCGGATAATTAAAAATATAATTTGCTGGGGAGTGCTTGCAATACTTGTGCTGACCGTAATTGTGTTTATGGGTTCAAAGGTGAACGGAAAAACACCTTCGCTTTTCGGATATTCCGTGCTTCGAGTTTCAACGGGCAGTATGCAGCCCGAGCTTATGATCGGCGATGTTATTCTCGGAAAGAGCGTTGACGATCCGACCGCCCTCAAGGTCGGCGATATTATCACCTATCGCGGCAGTGGGCAGACCGAGGGACTTCTCGTGACTCATAAGGTTGTAGTTGCACCGTATAAAACAGCTGACGGCACATATAAGCTACAGACAAAGGGCATTGCAAACGATACTCCCGACCCGGAAATTTCAACCGAAGATGTGCTTTATATTATGGTGTGCAAGCTCGGATTCATTGACGCTCTGTATAACCTTTTCTTCTCACCGTGGGGACTGCTGATTTTTATTGCGGCGCTGCTGCTGATATTCATTGATGAGCTTGTCGTTATAATCCGCATACTTACGGGACATGACAAATCACCGAAGGACAGCGACATCAACGAAATTATAGACCGTTTGCAGAAGGAAAAATTGCAACAAAAGGCTGAATCCGACAACGATACAAAATCGGAAGAATAAATAAAAGCTGAATATATTTAATTTCGGACGAAAGGAAAATTCTCTTTTCGTCCGTTTTTTGTTGGCGAAAAAGACAAAGCGGAAAAATGGTGAAAATAGCTTTTATATGGGCTAAAATCGGCTTTTTAGTTGCATTTTTGGGCGATTTGTGGTATATTTTATACGGTCAAATTTGACCGTAACATACTGATTGTGTTTAGAAATTGATATGTTAAGGGTGGTTTCATGGATTACAAATTAATAGCGCTTGACATTGACGGTACGCTGACAAACTCCCAAAAGGAGATTACTCCCCGTACAAGATATGCTCTTATGGAGGCGCAGAAGCAGGGCAAGAAAATTATTCTTGCGTCAGGCAGACATCCCGTAGGAATTATGCCGATAGCAAAAGACCTTATGCTTGACCGTTTCGGCGGTTTTATTATGGCTTTCAACGGCGGCAGGATTATCAATTGCGAAACAGGCGAAACTATGGTGAGCAAGCTGTTTCCGCTTGAATATCTTCCCGACATTGTGAATGTTTTGAAGGATTCAAACATTACAATCAACACATACGATGACAGGCGAATCATCTCGGATAATAAGGTGAACGACTATACCTATGTTGAAAGGGACGTTATCAAGGCCGAAATGGTTGTTGTTGACGATTTTATCTCATCTGTAAGATTTGATATCAACAAAATTCTTCTTGCAGGCGAACCTGATGAGCTTGATAAGTATCAGAAAATTCTTGCAGACCGTTATGACGGCTTGCTCGATGTATATAAAAGCGCACCTTATTTTCTTGAGATTATGCCGTTTGGTGTTACAAAAGGCTCAATGCTTCCGCTTTTGCTTGATAAACTCAAGATTAAAAGGGAAGAGCTTGCCGCTTTCGGCGACAACTACAACGATATGACAATGATAGGTTATGCAGGCTTCGGCGTTGCAATGGGTAATGCCGTAACCGATGTAAAGAAGATTGCCGATTACATCTGCGAATCAAACGATAACGACGGTATTGCAAACACACTTGATAAATTCGTTTTAAAGCAATAGTCGCACAAAGTTTGAACCTAATATAAGCTTGAAAATATAAAATATAATTTAACGGAGCGTCAGATTTGACTTAACCCTTTAAAAGAGTTGAAAAAACAGAATCTGTCGCTCCTTTTTGTATATAATAGCCAAATTGAGAGCTTAATCTTTGGCGGCATCAAAGTTGTAATAATTCTTTAAAAGAAAAATATATGAGGCTGTCTAAATTATAATATAATTGTATGTTATGTTGTACAAAGTATAACAAAAGGAGGAAAATCTATGGCAAAAATCAAAAAATTGCTTGCTTTGATTTTGTCGATTTGCGTAATTTGCACGGTATCTGTTATGTCCGTAAGTGCGGCTAATACAGATGACGATAACGACACTTCGGCATCAAGCACAATCACAGTACATTACTACTGTGAGGAAGGCACGCCCACAATCTATTATTGGAACAGTCTTCCGAAAAACATCAGCACGGAGTACCCCGGCGTTAAGATGACTTCCGAGGGAAACAACTACTACAAGTACACTTTCAACGATGTAACAAAAATCAATATGATGTTTGTTACAAACGGAAAGCAGTCTGCGGAACTCACAAGAAACACAGGCGAGTGGTGGTACAAAAATAAGAGATGGTCAAGTAAAAATCCTGAAGATATGCAGGAATTTGACCGTGTTGACATGCGTGAAGACACAATTTATTTTGTAATCACAACCCGTTTCTATGACGGTGACACAGGTAACGATGTTCATTGCTGGGACGACTCACAGGCAAACAATCCCGACAGCGATCCCGCATGGCGTGGTGACTTCAAAGGTCTTATCGACAAGCTTGACTACATCAAGGCTCTCGGATTCAGCGCAATCTGGATTACTCCTGTTGTAACAAATGCGTCAGGCTACGATTACCACGGCTACCATGCAATGGACTTCTCAACAGTTGATGTTCGTTATGAGAGCGACGGCGCTACATATCAGGATCTTATTGATGCCGCTCATGAAAAGGGCATCAAGATTGTTCAGGATATCGTAGTTAACCATTCAGGTAACTTCGGTGAGGCAACTCTTGCTCCTATGTTTACAAAGGAATACGACTCAATTCAGGATCTTGCTTCTGTAGATTGCATGAAGGTTATTGAGGGAAGCGACTTTGCTAAAACATTCCCGAACTACGATGACCTTGAGCCTAAGTATCAGTATGCTGCAAGACTTAATATCATGAAGGATACTAAGGAGCTTGACTCCGGTAATCACGACACGGAAAACTACTATCACCACTTCAAAGACCTCAGTTGGGAAAGCCCGACTGTACAGACAGGTCAGATTGCCGGTGACTGCGTTGATATCAACACAGAGAATCCTACAGTTGCAAATTACCTTAACGACGTTTATAACAACTATATCAACATGGGCGTTGACGCTTTCAGACTTGATACTGAAAAGCACGTTTCAAGACTTACACTTAACCAGTATTACTTCCCGTCATGGCTCAAGACAGGCGGTAAAAACTTCTTCATCTTTGGTGAGGTTTGTACTCGTGTAAGTGAATTCTGGAACCACAACATTCCTGCAATTTCAGCTCCGTTCTATACATGGGCTGAATCAGACAGCCAGTACATCGATTCATTTACAAATGATCAGGCTGCAAACATTAATCTTACACTTAAGCACTATGACAGCAACGCAAGTACAGCAAATCAGCCCACATCTGATAATGTTTATCTTGACGGTCTTAAATATCACACACCTGATTACAGCAAGGCAAACGGCACAAGCGTAATCGACTTCCCGATGCATTGGAACTTCTCAAATGCAAGCAACGCATTTACCCGTGCTTGTGAAGAAGATCCGTACTACAATGACTCATCATGGAATGTAACATATGTTGATTCTCACGACTACGGTCCTGATATGGACAGCCGTTACGACGGCGGTACACAGTCATGGGCTGAGAACCTTGATGTACTCTTTACTTTCCGTGGTATTCCGTGTCTTTACTACGGTTCTGAGCTTGAGTTCCAGAAGGGTGTTCCTATGGACGTAGGTCCTAACGCACCTCTTTCAACAACAGGTCGTGCATACTTCGGTGACTACCTCGAGGGCGACGTAACAGCTACAGACTTTGGTACATATTCTAATGCAAGCGGTGCTGTTGCAAGCACACTTGAAGCACCTCTCGCTGTTCATATTCAGCAGCTCAACCGAATCAGAAGAGCAGTTCCTGCACTTCAGAAGGGTCAGTATACAAGAAGCAAGACTTATGTTGACGGTAATATGGCATTCGTTCGCCGTTACACACAGGGCGCTACAGACAGCCTTGCTTGTGTAACTATCTCAGGCGGTGCTACATTCAAGAACCTTCCTAACGGCAAGTATATTGATGCAGTTACAGGCGATGTTAAGTATGTTACAGACGGCACACTTACAGTATCTTCTGTTGGTAGGGCTAATATGAGAGTTTATGTTTGCTGTGCAGACGGTTTCACCGGAATTGACGGTCAGATCGGCACTAACGGCGCATATCTCAAGTAATAAAATAATGTTGTTTTTTACGGAGCAGGTTTTTCCTGCTCCGTATTTTTCTGCCCTAAACCCTCAAATGACGGATTGCAGATTTATATCCGTCAAAATTATACTTCATTTATAAATAAATATCCCCCAAATTGCATAATGATGAATAAAAAGACAGAAAATTATGCAAATTCTACATATAAGGTTAAAAATCGTTATGACACTTCTGCAAGAATTGTACCTTTTCTTTTTTTTAAAAATGTGCTATAATATATAAAATATAGTTTCAATTTATTGTGAATTTTAAAAAGGAGTGTTTTTTATGACAAACAGCGAGTATTCGGATGTTACACCGCAGATTCATGCTCTGGCTCAGAAAATGACGCATAACTCCGTTATTGATACAGATTTATACAGTAAGTACAATGTAAAAAGAGGTTTGCGTGACCTTGACGGTAAGGGTGTTCTCACAGGTCTTACAGATATTTCTACAATCACACAGAATAAGCTTGTTGACGGAAAGCTTGTTCCTTGCGAGGGTGAGCTTCGCTACAGGGGCTATAATGTAAAGGATATCGTTGACGGTATTCTTGAGGATGACCGTTTTGGTTTTGAAGAGGTTACATATCTTCTTCTCTTTGGCGATATGCCTAACGAAGAACAGCTTAAAGACTTTAAGAAGCTTCTTGTTCAGTACAGAACTCTTCCTCAGCACTTTGTTCGTGATGTTATCCTCAAGGCCACAAGTAACGATATGATGAACTCAATAGCAAGAAGTGTTCTCACACTTTTCTGCTATGATAAGAACGCTAACGATACATCAATCGACAATGTTTTAAGACAGTGTATACAGCTTATCTCCGTATTCCCTCTTTTGTCGGTTTACGGCTATCACGCATATAATCACTATCAGCGTGATAACAGCCTTTATATCCACCGTGCAGAGCCTACAATGTCAACAGCCGAGGTTATTTTGTCGCTTCTTCGTCCCGACAGACACTATACTCCGCTTGAGGCAAAGGTTCTTGATATGGCGCTCATTCTCCATATGGAACACGGCGGCGGTAACAACTCAACATTTACAACACATGTTGTAACATCTTCGGGTACTGATACATACTCGGCAGTAGCTGCGGCACTTGCGTCACTCAAAGGTCCTAAGCACGGCGGTGCAAATGTTAAGGTTTACTATATGTTTGAGGATCTCAAAAAGCACGTTAAGGACTGGGAGGACGAGGACGCTCTTGAAGATTATCTTGAAAAGCTCCTTGACAAGCAGGTTTTTGATAAAAAAGGTCTTATCTACGGTATGGGACACGCAGTTTATACAATTTCCGACCCCCGTCAGCAGATTCTTCACGGTGCTGTTAAAAAGCTTGCGTTTGCCGAAGGTCACAATGATGAATTTGATCTTTATGAGAGAGTTGAAAGACTGGCTCCGAAGGTTATCGGCAGAAAGCGTAAAATCTATAAGGGCGTTGCCGCAAATGTCGATTTTTACAGCGGACTTCTTTACAGCCTTCTTGATATTCCGTGTGAGCTTTATACTCCGCTTTTTGCAACAGCTCGTATTACAGGTTGGAGCGCACACAGACTTGAGGAGCTTATCAACTGCGGTAAGATTATCCGTCCTGCATATATGAGTATTTCCGAAAACAAGGAATATGTTGATTTGAAAGACAGATAATACGGCGAACCGCCGTTCCCCGTTCGAGAAGTTAGTTTTACAAGTGCGAGAGTTAAATTGTCCGAGCGTATGGAAAATTGAAAGTTGAAAATTAAAGTCGGGCGACAGTTTGCAAAATGCAAATCATTGTCGCCCGACCGTTTTTTATATATGAAATTAACTGTTTGGTCGTGGGGCGGATAATATCCGCACTACGATTTTTCGCAACATTCATCTTAAAACAACAAAAGACCGCTCTTTTGAGCGGTCTTTAAAGCTTGTGTTTTAAATTCAAAATCTATTGTAATCAGCAGAAGAATACATCCATCTCTTCTGCGTTGCCGTCGGCAACAAAGTATGCCTTGCTTTCTTCGGGCTTGAGATAGATTGAAATTTCCTTTGCATCCTTGCCGTATGTAGCCTTAACATTTTTGATTACTTCTTCAACAGGAACCTGTGCGCCTGCATATTCTACGAAGAAATTAACCTTTGTTTCAACCGGAGCGGGCTTCTTTGGAGCAACCTTCTTTGGAGCAACCTTCTTTGGAGCTGCTTTCTTAACAGGAGCCTTTTTAACGGGTTCTGCTTTCTTAACAGTTTCAACCTTTACATTTTCTGTCTTTGCGGGTTCAGCCTTCTTTGCAGCTGCAGCAACAGTCTTAGCAGGCTCAGCCTTTGCAACAGTCTTTTTTACAGGCTCTTCCTTAACGGGAGCAGTTTTTGCAGGGGCTGTTTTTGCAGTTGTTTTCTTTGTTGTTGCCATAATAAATCCTTCTTTCAAAGTAATAAAATATTGCAGAAATAAAAGTTTTATCTTTTGTAAATATTATACATTTCAGAGTAAAAAATGTCAATAAACTGTACAAAAATTCGGCGGTTAATACATATTTGCGAAAAAATAAAATTCCTGTTAGTTGAAATGCACAATGTTATTGCCTCATATTTGTGAACTATGTCGTTTTTTCTGTCAAAAAAAACGAAAAAAAGCACATCATCATTTGAAAACCCCTTGCAACTGTGCTAAAATGATAGCGATTAATTTAAGAGAGAAGAATGATTTATGGGAGAGAATTTCATTATTATTGCACAGCAGGTGCTTGTACTGTTCATTTTGATTGCAGTCGGTTTTATTTGCGGTAAGAAGAAAATTATCACCGATTTTTCCGCCCGTCACATGACCGATATAGTATTGTATGTTGTGACGCCCTGCGTTATGATTTCCGCCTTTCAGCGTGAGTTCTCGTTTGAACTTTTGAGCGGACTTATAATTTGCGTTACCTGCTCTGCACTTATTTTTGCAGTGTCAATACTTATCTGTAACCTGATTTTTCATGATAAAGATGAAAGCCGTAAGGCTGTTATCCGCTTTGCAACAATCTATTCAAACTGTGCATTTATGTCTTTGCCCCTCCAGAAGGCAATTCTCGGTGATGACGGTTGGTTTTACGGCTCAATTTTCGTTGCCGTATTCAACATTTTTGTATGGACGCACGGACTTGTTTCAATGAGCGGTGACAAAAAACAGCTTTCATTCAAAAAGCTTGTTCTCAACCCCGGTCTTATCGGTGTTCTTCTTGCAATTATCCTGTTTATTACAGGGTTTAAGCTTCCGTACATAATCAGTCAACCGGTTGAATATCTTGCAGTTCTGAACACTCCGCTCCCGATGCTTATTATCGGTTTTTACCTTTCACAGGCTGACTTTAAAAAGGCGTTCACTGACAAGGGCGTATATTTTTCTTCGGCAGTCCGTCTGATTGCTTTACCGATGATTACAGCGGTTGTAATGTCATTGTGCCGTGTCACACCCGTGATTACCATGGCTTGCGTAATTGCCACATCAGCCCCTACTGCCGCAACAACAACTATGTTTGCAACAAAGTTCAACAAGGATGTTGAGTTGTCGGTTAGTATCGTTGCCGCAACTACGGTATTTTCACTTGCAACAATGCCGCTTGTCGTAATGCTTACGGGCATGATGAGCGGATTTAGTAGTTAATGTAAAATGGAAAATTGAAAATGGAAAATTATGGTCGGCGGTGTGCCACCGCAGACCTTTCGAGAAGATAGTTGAGATAAATGAATTGCATTGATGCCCGAAACGGCATTGATGCAATTTTTATTTTATATGAATTTAACTGTCTAATTGCAGAGGAAAACCGTGTTCTCCCGTTAGTAAGGGCAGAAAATTTATGTTAAATCCAATTCATAATATGTCTTATTATTATAAAACTGTCTGCTCGAATTGGGAACGGCGGCTCGCCGTAAAAATATATAGAAATCTTGGCTGAAATTTGATATAATGAACACATAAAAATATATAATCCTTTGAGGGGGACTGTATTATGTCGAGAAATCCTATGCAAAAACAGAAGCTTTTGTATCTGCGAAAAATTCTTCTTGAAAAGACCGATGAAAATCACGGGCTGACTTCAAGTGAAATTCTGGCAGAGCTTGCGTTGTACGGAATTACTGCGGAGCGAAAAAGTCTTTACGATGATTTGCAGGTGCTTGAAAAATTCGGAATGGACATCTGCAAGAGCAAATCATCAACCGTTAAATATTATGTTGCAAGCAGAGAATTTGAACTGCCCGAGTTGAAGCTTCTTGTTGACGCAATTCAAAGCTCAAAATTCATTACCGAAAAAAAGAGCATTTCCCTCATTCATAAGCTTGAAGGGCTTGCAAGTGTTCACGACGGCAAGGAACTGCAACGGCAGGTTTTTGTCGCAAACAGAGCCAAGACAATGAATGAACGAATTTATTATTCGGTTGACAAAATTCAGAATGCAATAGCACTCAACCGCAAAATCTCGTTCAAATATTACCGTTGGGAGCTCGATTTTTCGGGAACGGAGCGAATTGTCAAGCGTGAAAAAATCAGGGACGGCGGATATACGGCTTCACCGTGGGCTCTGTGCTGGGATGATGAGAATTACTATCTCATTGCCTATGACACCTGTGCCGACAGTATAAAGCATTACCGTGTTGACAAAATGGACGATATCGAGGTGCTTGACGATGAGCGTGACGGGGGAAAGACCTTTGAAAAATTTGATCCTGCAGATTATTCAAAGGGCGTTTTCTCAATGTTCGGCGGTGAAAAAGCTACGGTTAAGCTGTCGGTTGACAATGACTGCATAGGTGTTATTGTTGACAGGTTCGGCAGGGATATTTTTGTTACAAAGGAAAGCGACACAACATTCGGTGTATCGGTTGATATTATGACAAGCAAACAGTTCTACGCTTGGGTATTCGGTCTTGGCGGAAAGGTCAGAATTATATCACCGCAAAATGTTGTTGATGAATTTAAAAAGCAGCTTGAAAATGTAAACGATTCATTTTAATTGCCATACGGTTGGCAATATTTCATATTAAAATCGTTAAATAATAATGTCTGATTCGGAAACAATCATAACAATTATCAGTAGATAAATTGATACATTATTGCGTAGAATTAAAAATCAATTAACATACAGCAGACAGCGGAATATTTAAAATTTGCACTAATTGCAGTTTATACATTTATTTTTTGCACATTTGTCGTAATTATTGACTTTATTGTGCATAAAGTCTATTATATTGTTGCAGTGATTATTTGTGTTGTTTTTAGACACAAAATGTTTGAAAACATAATTTTTTAGAATCGGGGTTATTATTATGGATTTTGATTTCTTGCGTTCGGCAACCGCATCCAGTTCAGCTTACAGAGTAGTTTGCGGTGAAATGATTATTGACAGCAATATGTGGAATGTTCACAACGAGGTTCTTGTGGCTGTTGTAAGGGACGGCTATATGACCGTTGAAATGGGTGCTGACACTTATTCGCTCTCAACAGGCGACATTTACTTTATTTCACCTAATCAGAGATACAAAATTAATAATACAGGCAACGCAAGAGTTGACGTTATTCTTCTTAACCTTTCAAATCCTGCATCGCTCACTCAGGAGTTTATTCCGCAGAGTCTTATCAGAGGTCTTGTAACAGGCAACTGCACTCACTTTGCAAAGGTTACGAGAGGCGACTACCGTTATAACAATCTTATTGACGATATGAATACGGTTATTTCTGCCGAGAACGAAAAGCACGAGTTCTTCCAGATTCTTGTTCACGGCAAAATGTACGACATTTTCTATATTCTTTTCTCATCGGGCCTTGTTAAGATTTGTGATGTTGAGGCTCAGGGCAAAAAGTACCGTGCTCTCCGCAGAATTACGGAATATATCAACAACAACTTCTGCGACAGCATTACTCTTGATACAATAGCTCAGACAACAGGTCTCAGCCGTTACTATGTGTCACATCTCTTTAAGGAGCTTATGAATACAACATTTGTAAACTACCTTAACGAGCTCAGACTTACAAGAGCCGCAATGCTTCTTACCACAACGGACACTCCCGTTATCGAAATTGCAGGTATGTCGGGCTTCAACAACATTTCAAACTTTAACAGAGCATTCAAAATGTACTACGAAACAACACCTTCAAAGTACAGAAGAGCCGAGAAACAGTCATTTTAAATAAGTATTTTCAAAATAAAAAGCCGGTGCATATGCGTCGGCTTTTGTTTATGGTAATAATTTGTCCGCTTAGGTAATATTGTTTAAAAAAGGCAGTTCATTTTTGTAGAATGATTAAATTGAAAAGAAATGCATGCCGTGGTATAATTGTTGTATGTGTGACAGCGTGTCTTTTTGTGCGTCATTTGTGTTTAGAAGTATTAAACGGCGGTGAAACGATGAAGTTTTTCAATAAAAATATAAACAAGGTTTTGTCGGTTGTGCTTGTTGTAGTATCCGTTCTGGTAGTTTTGCAGTTCGTCTGCTCAAACGGTACTCTCAATGCCGGAGAAACTCCGACAGAATCGGCAATGGCAAGGGTAAATCCGAATATTCGGAAGATTGTTCCGACAACAACTGTTTCCGCAACAACCGTACCCGTTGAAACAACAACGGCAAAGCCTAAAGCAACCAAGGCAACAACTCAGCCTCAGACAAAAGCCACAAAGGCAACAAAAGCGACAACTCAGCCCGTGACAACAACACAGGCAACTGTTCCGTTTGCTACGGCAATTCCGCCGAAAGAGCCTGTTGATTACCAATCTCAATGGGACGCAGGTTATCTTGTGGCAATTGACAATCCGGACAAAACCTATGAATGCTCCAAGGTAACGCTTACCGATGAGGACAGGGATCTTCTTGAAAGGCTTTGCATGGGCGAATTCGGTTCGGGCGGTTTTATAGGAGCGGCACTCATTGCTCAGTCGGTAAAAGATGCAATGTGCTTTGACGGTTATCCGACAGTTGCCTCGGTTATCGAGAATTGCCATTATACCGGCAGTACCAAAATCGGCACAAATCAGGAATGTATTCAGGCGGTAAGCTATATCTTTGACGAAAACAAGGATGCCGTTCAGCACCGCATTATGTATATGTATAATCCCGATATGGTTCAGAGCACTTTCCACGAAAGTCAGAACTATATCCTGACATATCAGACTGTCAGATTTTTTGACAGGTGGGGGTATTGACGAAAATCCTTGATTTTCGTCAGCTAAATTCACGCAAGCGTGAGCTAAATTTGCTACGCAAGCTAAATTATCCTACGGATAGCTAAATTGTCCTGACGGACAGCGCAAGCCCTGACGGGCAGGTAAAAGTTAATAGTGAAAAGTTACGGTCGGGAAGATACATTGCAAAATGCAAAGCTGTATTTCCCGACCGTTTATTTTATCATAAAACTGTATACTATGTCTTTGCACTGTTGTATACTATGTTACTACACTGCACAATGAACGCCCGTACTGCAATCAAAACTCAACAACCTCTTTTTCTTCAATTTTGTCTGTCGGTTTGGTTTTTTCTTCGGAATATTTATCCTTGAAACCGTCAATTACTTCGCAGATGATTTTTGTTGATATCATAAACATTACTCTGACTTTGAATTTTTTCTTGACATACTTATTGACTGCGCCGGCGCCCATTGTGCCGTTGGCTTTGGTGTACGGCGAATTTGCGATATAGCCGACCGTGCCGATGTTTTTCATCGTGACCTTAATTGCCTCGCTGTCATACGGGTTGTTGTGTTCCTTTTTGCATGTCAGCTTTTTGCCGATGCTGAACGGATTGAAACCGTAGTAATATTTCATTCCCGTGATTGTAACATAAACCTTTTTCATAATAATTTCCCCCTTTGATTTTGTGGATTATCGTCTGCGGAGATTTCTGCGGTGGGTGGGTTTCTTTTTTATCCCCATAATCGTCTTTACAGAACCCGACACAGCGTATGCCGTGAAGATGTAGACACAGAAATTCAGCATTGTTATTCCTCCTCGTTTTCATTTGCCTCCCTTACTGTATCTATATTTTATCAAAAGAGGTGTCCGATAAAACGGACTTTGGTAATGACCGCAAGCGGTCATTACAGTGAAATTCGCCGTTGGCGAGTGAAATCTGACTTTGTCAGGTGAAATCGTCCTGTCGGACGGTGAAATTGCCCCATTGGGCAGTGGTGGTCGTGAAGACAGTCTGCAAAATGATAAACAAAAGTTCCCTATTAATTTGATTCGCTATGCGAATCAATCTGTAGGATACAAAACAAAAATGCATCAGAGCCTTACCGGGCATCTGATGCATTTTATTTATCTGACTGTCTTCTCAAATTACGGGCGGTGATACACCACCAACCTTAATTTTTCATTTTCAATTTTCAACTTTCAGTTTCCCATACGCTCGGGCGATTTTATTCTCGCATTTATAAAACTGTCTTCACGAACCGGGAACGGCGACTCGCCGTTATTTAAGTGTTTTCATACATTGCTTGAATGTTTCGATTACATACCATGCCTCATCGTCTGTGAGAGTTGAGTTCATCGGGAGGGTGAGCTGGTTTTTGTGCATATTATACGCATTCGGATAATCGGTAATCTTGAAACCACGCTTGCTGTATGCCGAAAGCAACGGCAACGGCTTGAAGTGGACATTGCACATTACGCCGTGGTCAGCCATCATATTATAGAACTTGTTGCGGTATTCTGCGTCTTTGCCGATAAATCTTACAAAGTAAAGGTGACCGCTGCTGCGGTGGTTTTCATCGCAGTGATTAAGCACCTGAACAGGCAAATCCTTAAATTCTTCGTTGTAAAGCTTTATAAGTTGATGTCTGCGCTCAAGCATTTGATCGTAGCGTTCAAGCTGAGCCACACCGATTGCGGCAAGCACATCAGTCATATTACACTTGTACTGAGTGTCAACAACATCATATTCCCACGATGCAACCTTGTTTTTTTGATATGCGTCCTTGGTCTGACCGTGAAGCGAGAGAAGCATATACTGCTTGTACATTTCTTCCTCGTCAATTCCGTCATGTGAACGGTGAACAGCCGCACCGCCCTCGGCAGTTGTCATATTCTTTACAGCGTGAAAGCTGAAGTTTGTGAAGTCGGCAATTTCACCGCACATTTTACCGTGCCATTGCGCACCGAATGCGTGAGCGCCGTCAGCCATAACAATAACTCTGCCGAACTTTTCCTGAAGCTCGTTGCGTGGATTGAAAACGCCTTTCTTTCTTTCAACAGCCTCAAAAATACGGTCATAGTCGCACACAACACCTGCAAGGTCAACAGGAATGATAACCTTTGTATTGTGGTTGATTGCCGCCTCCATTTTATCGTAGTCCATTTCAAAGCTTCCGCTTTTGCAGTCAACCATAACAGGCTTTGCGCCCACATGGTAGATGATTGATGCGGTTGCTGTGTAGGTGTATGCCGGAACGATAACCTCATCTCCCGGACCGATGCCGAGAATACGCAGAGTAAGTTCGGCACAAGAGGTCTGCGATGAAAGACAGACAGCCTTTTCCGTGTGACATCTTTCTGCAATACGGCTTTCAAAAAGCTTTGTTTCGGGACCTGTTGTAATCCAGCCCGATTTCAGAACCTTTATAACTTCGTCAATTTCTGCCTGAGAAAGGTCAGGCGGCGAAAAGGGAATTTTTCTCATTTTTAATTTCTCCTCAGGTACAGCCGTGCATTAACCACTGCCGCACACAAACTATAGACAAATCTGAAAATATTGCACTCTTTTAACCGAAACAAAAGTTGCAACCGATTGCAAGCAGTACAAAGGTGCGTCAGCTCATCGGAATTTCGGCAAAAGGTTAAATCTTTACTGAAATTCTAAGTTTCAATCGCCAAACGGGCAAATGACACATATATTAAATTATACAACGCAAGTCATAAAAAGTAAAGTTCCAAAATACCCAAAATATACTCTGAAAATGCGGTTTTGTATGGTGTATGAGCCGTATTGCAGTTGATTTTCAGCTTTTTTCGCTTTCGGATGCTTTCTTTTGCAGATATTTCTTTTTTGTTGCAAGACCGCCTCTTATGTGCCTTTCGCTTTTGTTGGTGTCAAGAATTTCCCTCACTTGTCGGTAAAGTGCAGGGTTAAGTACCTTTAGCCGTTGGCTGACATCCTTATGCACGGTGCTTTTGCTCACACCGAACTTTTTTGCCGTACTTCTCACGGTTGCCTTGCTTTCGATTATGTATTCGCCGAGCATTGCCGCTCTTTCTTCTACGATACCTTTCACATACAGCCCTCCTGTCTGTCCTCCTTAGGGGGACATCTGTAATAGATTGTATGTGCAGACAGCGGATTGTATGACGGTATAGCTTAGTATGCTTTATTGCGCTTTATTGTGTTTTATTGCGTTTTATCTGTAATTAAACTAAATTTTTGTATAAACAGACAAATTAGTGTTCATAACTTCGGTGTTTATGTGAATTGAATTGTTGTGTCTGTAAATGGTATAATTTAGTTGTAAAAGTCAGAGAAAATCAAATTTTTTTGTGCATTTTGCATCTTTGGCTCAAGAAGGGGAAATATACATGAAAAAATTAACAGGTAAATTTTTTGCACTGATGCTCACGGTGACGGTTTCGGTATCCTGTGCGGTGTCAACGGGCATTTTTACAGCTTCGGCATACACAGCGCCGAAAGAGGGCAAAATTTTTTATAACAAAACAATGTACGACAAATACGGTAAGGCTGAGGGTATGGTTCTTGACAGCCTTAAAAATTTTGACGAGGAAATTGATATCAGCAGTCTTAATGTTCCGAGAAGCGATGCTGCGGAATTTTTTAAGGTGCTGACCTTGACTCATCCGGAGCTTTACTATGTGAATCAGGGATTTTCGTACTCCTACTATCCGTCAGAGGATAAGGTTACGTCAATCTATCCCGAGTACACAATCAGCAAGAGCGAGTATGCAACACAGAAAAAGTCGCTTGATAAAGAGGTTGAGAGAATTCTTTCGCTTGTGGACGAGAATATGACCGATTCCGAAAAGGCGCTCGTAATTCACGATGAGCTTGCCATTATGAGCGAGTACAGCACATCGGATTATAACAAGGCTGATATTTACAATTCGCTTGTTGAAAAAACTTCCGTATGTCAGGGCTATGCGCTTGCGTATTCCTACATGCTTTCACTTGTCGGAATAGACTCCGAACTTGTTGATTCAAACTCAATGAACCATATGTGGAACAAGGTTCATATCGGCAACGCTTGGTATAATGTTGATGTTACATGGGATGATCCTATTAATGACCGACCGGGACACGCTCAGCATACATACTTCCTTTTGAGTGACAATGCCATTCAGAATCTTCCGTCAAAGCACTATGATTACACAATAAGCTACGGTGCAAATTCGACAAAATATGATAATTACGAAATCCATAATTTCGACACAAGGCTTTGCGAGGTTAACGGTGAATTTTACGGCTTTGTCAACAACAATTCTTCAGCTAACAAGGGTGCATTGTTAAAATACAAGCTTGACAGCAATACATATGAGAAAAAGCTGAAATTGAACGAAAGATGGAGTGCAGGCGGTAATTCCTACTGGATAAATACATTTATGAGCCTTGAAAAATACAACGATACTCTGTATTTTAATACCTCCGATGCCGTGTATTCATACGATGTTGGAACAGGCAGACAGGCAGTTGCCGCATCCGACATCAACGGTGTGTCGGTGTCATCCGGCAGGCTTTGCTACGGCATGGTTCTCAAGGGCGACGCAATGTATGTTGCCGTGTCGGATTCTCCGAACAACAAGGCAACTTTGCAGTATGTAAAAAGAGTTGACAAGGGCAACCTTGCAATCGGTATGACAAACTATGTTATGACTGCAAGCACCAATTCAGCCGAAAAGGCATATTACGGTGACGCAAACGGTGACGGCAAAATAAATATTGCCGATGCAACCGCAATTCAAAAGGCAATTGTGGGTCTTGTCAATCAGAACGAGATAGAGCGTATAAACTCTGATGTAAACTTTGATTCCGATATTACCGTCATTGACGCAACCACAATTCAGAGGTACATTGTAGGGCTTATATAACGGCAAGCCGTTGGCAAATTGAAAATGGAAAATTTAGGACTGCGGTGGCACACCGCAGTCCTTTCGAGAAGATAGTTAGATAAAGGAATTGCACCAATGCCCGATACGGCATTGATGCAATTTTTGCTTTATTTATATAATTTTAATTTGTACAAATCTTTGCGTGGCTATCTACAGGCGTATAATATCTGCCCATACTTTAAGTATTGATTTAGAGGAATTGTTATGCTATAATTCTAAGGATATAGTGTATTAACGGAGGCTTTGGAATGCTGGATTCATATGTTGAAATTGACCTTGACAAAATCGGTGCAAATGCCCGTGCGATAACACAAAAATACAGCGACTACAAATATTTTATTGCCGTTCTCAAGGGTGACGGTTACGGTCACGGTATGGAAGTGGCAAATGAAATGTACAAAAACGGCATTAACTATTTTGCCGTGTCCTCTCTTGAGGAGGCTCAAAGCTTTCGTAAGGTCAACAAGGACGCTCCGCTTTTGTGCCTGCATCCGGTTCATCTTTCGAGAATTGAGGAGGCAAAGAGGCTTAATCTCACCATTGCCGTGAATGAGCTTGACTACCTCAAAAGGTTGCTTGATTTGAACATTGACTGCAATTTCAAGGTTCATCTCCAGATTGATACAGGATTTAACCGCCTCGGCTTCAAGGATAAGGACGAGGTTAAAACTGCCGTTGATATGATTAACGGTTCAAATTTTGTTCTTGAGGGAATTTATCAGCATTTTGCAACAGCCGGAATTTTTGATCCCCATTGGGACGAGCAGGTCAGAAACTTCAAGGAGCTTACATCGCTTATTGATTTGAATAAAATCCCGATTGTCCATATGGGCAGTTCCGTTTCAATGCTCACCCACCCGAAACAGCCTTTTACAACAGGCGTGAGAATGGGCATTGCAATCTACGGTTACAATGTTGCCCCCGATTCTCTTTCAAATTCGCCAAAGGACAAACTTCGCAAAATGCGAAACAATTACTTCATTAAGAAGTACAACATCAGCGAAACATATTTTGATGTAAAGATAGATTTACAGCCGGCTATGAAGATGAAAACCCGTATTCTTCAGCTTAAAAAGGTGAACAAGGGCGAGTGGTTCGGCTACAATGCGTCATACACGGCAGATGAGGATATTATTCTTGCAATTCTTCCTGTCGGCTACAACAACGGCATCGGTCACGCAAATCACGGCAGAAGGGTTGTTATCAACGGCAAAAAATATCCTGTTGTCGGTGAGATGTGTATGAATATGACGGCTGTTAAGGTTGATTCATCGGTAAAAATTGATGACGAGGTAACACTCCTCGGTGACGGCATAACCGTTGGAATGTTCGGCAGAAGTTCGGGTATGGGCAATGCTGAGGCGCTTGTGAATATAGGCAAGAACAATCCGAGATTTTATGTAAAAGACGGTAAGGTTGTAAAGGAGAAGTAAGATGGCAGTTTCGGTACACAAATGGCTTTTGAATAAATTCAGAGATATTAACCACAGCAGAATGGATAAGCACATTGACATTATCGCTAAGAACAGCGGTAAGTCAAAGGCTTATATCAAGTTCGACATAATCCGCAACTTTCTCATCAGAGGCACAGGCTACACGGACTATTTCCGTTGCGATTTTATCAATCTTTCGGCTAAAGAGAAAAAAACCTTTGTAACTGCAAAAACTTTCTACAAAATTCTTGAATATCTCAACGATGAGGAATATATCGTTCTTCTTCGTGACAAGCTTGTTTTTGACGAGCTTTTCAAAAAGTATCTCAAAAGAGATTTCATCAACCTTCGCACAGGCAGTAAGGAAGATTTCAGGAAGTTCCTTGACGGCAGAGAAACCGTTTTTGCAAAAGATCCGACAGGCGAGGGCGGTCACGGCATTTCAAAAATCACCGTTGCCGATGTAAAGGACAGCAACAAGCTTTATGATGAACTCAAGGCAAACGGTCAGCTTCTTGTTGAGGAGGCAATCGTTCAGAGCGATGACCTCAACGAAATTAATCCGTGCGTTGTAAATTCATGGCGAGTTGTTACGCTCTATAAGGACGGCAAGGCACATATAATAAATAACGCTCTCCGTATCAATCAGGACGAGTCAAATGTTATCGGCTGTACAAATGACCTCTACCTCAGCCTTGATGCAGACGGCAGAATCGACAGTAATGTAATTGACGACTACGGCAATGTTTATGACAAACACCCGATGACAGGCAAAAAGTTCTCCGAGGTTAAGATTGCAGGCGTTCGAGAGGCTCTTGACATGGTTGTTGAGGCAGCGGAAAAGATTCCGCAGGTGAGATATATCGGTTGGGATATCGCCTTTTCAAAGAACGGTCCCGTTATGGTTGAGGGCAACGAGTACCCGGGCTACGGACTTTTGCAGTTCTATAAACTAAAAGGCAAACGCACAGGCCACCTGAAAGAAATAGCCGATGTCCTCGGTGACGAGATGAATAACATTAAGCTTTGATTATTCAGCCAAAAACTTTATAATAAAAACAAAAAACAGCACCGATATGACTGACCCGACCCCCAAAAGTTAGACCTAAAAAATCTAACTTTTGGGGGTCGGGTCACAGGACAAAGTATCTGCCCTTGATTATAATTTAGTCAAGGGCAGTTTTATTTTTACAAATTATTTTGTTCAAAATCGATTACGATGATTTTGCTCTTGCTTTTTGATTAAGCCTTACAAACACTTTGCATTGTTCAATACACACTTCTTTTTGCTCTGCTGTAAGACTGCGAAATACTCTTAATAGTTCATCCTCCTGACGAGAAGAGGCTTTGTTGGTTCGACACCCCAAAAGATAATCTATTGAAACACTAAAATAAATTGCAAGAGATTTTAATGTAGTAAAATCGGGTTCACGGGTATTCTGAACATAACTGCTTACTGTTGAGGGAGCTATATTTAATTGTGAAGCTAATTCTTTTTGTGTAATGCCTCGTTCGTCAATTAAAATCCTTAATCTATCACCAAAATTCATTAAATCACCTCGTATATATCTTATATGGTATTGACAAAAATTTTTAGATAATAACACGAAATGCGTTGACAGTTTACGAAACGAGTAATATAATAAAACTAATATACTATATTGACACGGAGGTATGAATATGTTACGGCAACAAACAGAACAGCAAACAAATGAATATCAAAAAGTAAAGAATAAGAACAGCAAATTTTTTCAGATTTTAAGTGTTATTCTGATTATTTTACTTTTGCTTGGCACAATAGGTTTTGCTGTGTTTAAGGGTGATTCAAAAGTAGAAAACGGACTTTCTGCATATGAATTGGCTGTAAAATACGGCTATGGGGGAACTGTGCAGGAATGGCTTGATTCTCTTTCAGGCAAATCTGCCTATGATATTGCGGTAGATAATGGCTATTCAGGCACTGAAAAAGAATGGATATCTGCACTTGAAGCTTCATCAAAGCAGGATGGTGCAAGCATAAAGACCGCTTCTTTTTCGTCGGATGGTGAATTGCTTATAACCTTGTCCGACAATTCTGTCTTAAATCTCGGCAAAGCTATAGGTGCTGACGGCAAGAATGGCGCTAATGGCAAGGACGGTACAAACGGAATTAACGGCATTAACGGTAAGGATGGCGTCAATGGTTCTAATGGCAAAGATGGCAAAAACGGAACTAACGGTAAAAATGGTGTTGACGGTAAAGACGGAGCAAACGGTTTAAATGGTGCTGACGGCATTAACGGTACTAACGGTAAAGACGGTGTAGACGGAAAGAACGGTACAAATGGTATTGACGGTGTTGGCATTACAAATGCAAGTATCAATTCTGACGGTCAGCTTGTACTAAACTTTTCAGACGGAAAAACTGTTAATCTTGACAAGGTTGTCGGGATGAACGGTACTGACGGCATCAGTGTTACAAATTCTGAAATCAATTCAAACGGTGAGTTGGTTCTTACATACTCAAACGGACAGCGTTCAAACCTTGGTGTAGTTGTCGGTGCTGATGGTAAAGACGGACTTAACGGAGCAGACGGTAAGAATGGCATAGATGGCACTAACGGTGTTGATGGTAAGGACGGAAAAGACGGCATTAACGGTGTTGATGGCAAAGATGGAAAAGATGGTAAGGATGGTACTAACGGCATTGATGGTAAAAACGGTACAGATGGTATTAGCGTTATAAAGTCCGAAATCAACTCAAAGGGCGAATTAGTCTTAACTTATTCAGACAATGCAGTTGCTAATCTTGGCATTATAGTAGGTGCTGATGGCAAAGACGGTATCAATGGCGCTGATGGTAAAGATGGAGTTGACGGCATTAACGGCACTGATGGTAAAGACGGCGTCAGTGTAACTAACGCTGAAATCAATTCAAACGGTGAGCTTGTACTTTCCTATTCGAACGGGCAACGTTCTAATCTTGGAAATGTAATAGGTACAAACGGACTTGACGGCAAGGATGGAAAAGATGGCGTCAACGGAACTAACGGCACAGATGGCAAGGATGGTAAAGATGGCACAAACGGTATTGATGGTAAAGACGGTATAAGTGTTGTAAAATCGGAAATCAATTCAAAGGGCGAACTTGTTTTAACCTATTCAGATAATACTGTTTCTAACCTTGGTGTTGTAGTTGGTGCTGATGGCAAAAACGGTATCAATGGTGCTGATGGTAAAGACGGTAAAAATGGAATAGATGGTAAGGACGGCGCTAACGGTAAAAATGGTCTTAACGGAAAAGACGGCAAAGATGGTGTCAACGGTGCTGACGGTCAGGACGGAGTTGGTATTCAGAATATAATAATCAATTCAGATAATGAACTCGAAATTACTCTAACAAGCGGTACACAATTAAATCTCGGCAATATTAAGGGTGCGGACGGCAAGGATGGTACAAACGGTGTTGACGGTAAAAACGGTGCTGATGGCAAAGACGGTACTAACGGAACAAATGGCGCAGACGGAAAGGATGGCATCGGAATTACTGAAACAACAGTAAATTCTGTCGGTGAACTTGTTATTAAGTATTCAGACGGAACATCTACAAATCTTGGTACAGTTGTAGGAATTAACGGTCAGGACGGAAAAGACGGTCAAAACGGTACTGATGGTAAGAATGGTAAAGATGGTACTAACGGTAAGGATGGTATCGGTGTTACAAAATCAGAAATCAATTCTGACGGAGAATTAGTAATAACTTATTCTGATGGAACTTCTTCTAATCTTGGTGTTATAGTTGGTGCTAACGGTAAAGACGGTGTCAACGGTAAAGACGGAGTTGATGGTAAGGACGGAAAAGACGGTCAAAATGGTGCAGACGGCAAAGATGGAAAAGACGGCATTGGCATTTCTAATGTAGTTATAAATTCAGACGGTGAATTGGAACTTGCTTTCTCCGATTCATCAAGTATTAACCTCGGCTGTATTGTCGGAAAAGACGGCAAGGACGGTATTAACGGAACTGATGGCAAAGATGGTGCAAATGGCGCTGACGGTAAAGATGGAGAAGATGGTAAAGATGGTGCTAACGGTGTTGACGGTAAAGACGGTATCGGAATTGCCAATGTAACAATTACTGATGATGGTGTTTTGAATGTTGAACTTACAAACGGAACAACACTAAATCTCGGAAGTATCAAGGGCAAAGACGGTATTGGTATTTCAAAATCAGAAATCAATGCTGACGGAGAATTTGTACTTACATATACAAATGGTCAATCTACTAATCTCGGAAAAGTTGTAGGAGCAGACGGCATTAACGGTACAAATGGTGCAGATGGTAAGGATGGTATAAACGGCGCTGACGGTAAAGACGGCACAGGCATTGTCAATGTAACGATTTCTGCTGAAGGTGCTTTGAGCGTTGAATTATCCAACGGTACTGTACTTAACCTCGGTAACATTAAGGGTGCTGACGGCATAGGTATTTCTAAGTCAGAAATCAATTCAAACGGTGAGTTGCTATTGACTTATACAAGCGGAGAAACTGCAAATCTCGGTGTTGTCGTTGGTGCAAAAGGTGCTGACGGAAAAGACGGAATTGGTATTAAGACTGTTACTTTGTCAGCTGATGGTGAATTGAGTATTCTTCTCACCGATAACACAGTGTTAAACCTCGGTAATGTCAAAGGCGAAAAGGGTGACACAGGAGAAAAAGGTGAAAAAGGAGATAAAGGTGCTGACGGCAAAGATGGTGTTGATGGTAAAGATGGCAGAGGTATTGCCGATATGGCAATTATCAATGGAGAAATTGTTATAACTTATACTGACGGAACAAAATCGGTTATTGGAAAAAGTGATGATGTTATTTTAAATGAAAGTGATACACTTGAATTCACTCTTCTTTCTGACGGAACTTATGCCGTAACAGGATGTTTGGTTGATAATCCAACAGAAATCACAATACCATCAAAATTTAACGGTAAATTTGTTACCAAGATATATAGTAATGCATTTGAGAATATTATAACTTTGAAAACTGTTAATATTCCAAATAGTATTCTTAGTATCGGCACCCGTGCCTTTTATGGTTGCAACACTTTAAAAAATGTAAACATCAGCACTGACAGTGAATTGCAGGAAATAGCAGGCTATGCTTTTTATGGTTGTTCTGCATTAACAGATATTTACTTCCCAACTTATGTTGATTATATCGGAGCTTACGCATTTTATCAGTCGGGATTAACAACAGCCGTTTTTGAGTGTCCTACGAATTGGAATTTGTTTGGTAAATGGAATAATGGTTATCCTGCACATTTATCTCCAACAGATTCAGCAAATGCTGCAAAAGCTTTATCAACAAATTATACTTCTCACACATCATCGGATTTTTACAAAAATGCATGGATACGAAATGACTCATATTCTAACGGATCAATTGTTGGCACATATGAGCGTGAACTATAATAATAAAAAGTAAAAAAGAGAAATAAAAAATAATAAAACAGCCTGAGTATTTTTGTCTTGGATACTCAGGCTATTTTCATATCATATTCAAATTGTAAATCAGTATAATATCACGAAAAATCAGGTCATCCGAGGGAAATTCGGGGGAAATCTGCAAAATTTACAATTTCAAAGCAAAAAAGAAAAACGGCAAAACCTTAGTGGTTAAGCCGTTTCTTAGTGGTTGCGGGAGCCGGATTTGAACCGACGACCTTCGGGTTATGAGCCCGACGAGCTACCGAGCTGCTCTATCCCGCGATATACAACTCTGCTGTTTTTTACAGCTTTATTATTATAGCATTATGTAAAGGTTGTGTCAATAGTTTTTTGCATATTTTTTTATTTTATGCTTTGTCCGGCTTTTGACTGAATTTATTTACAGTTTAATCTTAGGTTTTTAACACGTATGTGTACAATTATGTGGCTATGTGGCGGAACAGATGTGACTAAAAGATTTAAATACCTGTTAAAACGAAAGTGAGATTGTGCAAAATAATGATTTATATGTGTTTAGCTTATATGTGTTTAGCACGGTGAATTTGATATATTGATTGCGGATTGCTTTTGTGGTACAATTACCGTGTGAATTTGCGGAATTTTTAAATTGCGACAAATACAGATGAGAGGGAATTATGGGAAAGAACAAAACACGCAGTAAATCTGCACTTAAACAAAACAGTGTCACAGCTGAAAACAAAAGGCTCGGCGATGACGGAAACATTAATTTTACTTTTAAAATTTTGTCGGCAATCGGCATTATTATCATAGTTTCGGGGCATTGCTACAACGGCGGTGTGTCGCTGATGTATGATTGGTTTCCGAAGTATTCGTACAATCTCGCCTTGTTTGTTTTCATTTCGGGCTATTTTTACAAGGAAAAACACGAGGAACATATTTTCAAATATATATGGGGACGGACAAAACGCTTGTTGATTCCTGCGTATCTATGGAACATTGTTTACGGAATAATCGCATTCGCACTTACTCAGGTCGGCTATACGATTGCTCAGGGCAAATTTGATCTGTACAACCTTTTTGTTATGCCGTTTATTGACGGCGAAAGTTTTGCCTACAACCTCGGTTCGTGGTTTGTGTATCCGCTGTTCTGCGTTTATGTTTTTAACATACTGTTCCGCAAACTGCTCAAAAAGGTTCACAGGGGCAACGAGTATGTCATTCTTGCCGTGTATCTTGCAATCGGAATTTTCGGTGTGCAATACTGCATTTGGAATCCTGCCCCAAAGGGTGCGTTGCTGTTGTTGTTCAGGTCAATGTTTTTTCTGCCGTGTTTTGAGTTTGGCAGATTTTATCACGAAAAGCTTGAAAAACACGATAATCTCAACAGCGTTGCATATTTTGCAATCGTTCTCGGAGTTCAGCTTCTTCTCCTCACATTCTGTGAAAATCTTGAATACACTCCGTCAAAGTGTGTGAAGTTTGACAACGGCTGCGTCATTCCTTATGTAACCGCAATCACGGGCATTGCGTTCTGGCTGAGGGTTGCAAAGCTGATTACTCCGATTATCAAGAACAAAAAGCTTGTCAGGATGATTTCGGACAATACCTACAGCATTATGATTCACCACATTTTTGCCTTTATGATTGTAAAATGGGCGTTCTGGGGAATGAGCGTAATTACACCGCTGTTCAAAGATTTTGATATTTTAAAACTCAAGTCAACAATCTGGTACATTTATCGTCCGAACGGCTTAAATTTTTACTGCATAATCTACCTTGCCGCAGGAATATTCATTCCGATTCTTATAGGAACGGTTACGCACAGGATATTTGAATTTATGAAAGAGCATACCTTGAAGAGTATGCAAAAAAGCAGTCGGGCAGGTAAAGTAAACAAAATTGAAAAAGTCGTAAAATAATGCTTTTTTTACAGGCTTTAAAATGAATAAAAAATAAGCTGTATGTGCATTGTTACAAAATAACACGGCTTGTATTGTGCAATATTTGCCTTTAAAGCTGTGCGACTGAACAACTTGCACTAAAAGGTAAAATAATATTTATTCATTTCGCCGTAGCAAAAAACATTAATTTGTGTTACAATATTTCATTATAGTATTTAGCGGAGCAGATATGCCGATATACAGAATAGCTGATTTGAATGTTGAAGTTAATCCAAAATTTAAAATATGCAGGAAACGGCTTGAAAGCTATGCCGTTAAGTCGAATGAATCGGGAAAGACCGACATTGCGATATCGGTTTCGGATGACGAAATCCGTGAGCGTCTCAGGCTTTCCGACAACCTCAGCGAACAAGGTGCGGAGGATGTTCTGATACTCTCAAAATTCTGCAATGCCGTGCTTGACGGATTTGACGGATTCTTTTTTCATTCGTCCTGTCTTGAGCTTGACGGCGAGGGCTATGTTTTTTCGGCAGTCAGCGGAACGGGCAAGTCTACCCACACGGCTCTGTGGCGAAGGCATTTTGGCAACAGGGTGACGATGATTAACGATGACAAGCCGGTTATACGAAAATGTGACGGAAAATTTTATGCTTACGGAACTCCGTGGATGGGGAAAGCTGACATAGGAACAAATACAAAAGCACCCGTTAAGGCGGTGTACATTCTTCAGAGAGCAGAAGAGAACACGGCAGTCAGGGTGTTACCGTCACAGGTTATGAAACAGTTGCTTGAGGCAACGGTTATTGATGTTGAGCGGAGCAGAATGGAAAAGCTGCTTGAATTGCTTGATGAGTTCTTTAAGAAAACACCATTGTTTTTGCTCGGTTGTAATATGGATGAAAGTGCTGTTATGACGGCTTACAATGCCGCAAACGGCGGATAAGGCTATGGAAATTTCAGAAAGCGGAGGAATATAATATGGAATTTGTTCAGGTCGTTTCGGTTGAAAATATGAGAAAAAGCGACGCAAGGACGATTGCGGAGCATACTCCTTCGGCGGAGCTTATGTACAGAGCCGCACAGGGGATTTTTAATTCGGCAAAGTTTGTGGGCAAGGTTGCCATAGTTTGCGGTAAGGGTAACAACGGCGGCGACGGTTATGCGCTCGCCTGTATTTTATGCAAAAACGGCTTTACACCGACAATTTTCAGAGCAAGCGACGGCTTTTCAAAGGACGGCCTTTACTATTATAAAACCGCAATGTCGCTCGGTGCCGAGGAGATGCCAATGTCACAGGCGGTGGCTTTCACGGGATTTGACATTGTAGTTGACTGCCTGCTCGGAACAGGCTTTTCGGGTGAATTAAAGGGTGAAATGCTTGAAGCGGTTGAGCAGATTAATATGACAAATGCCTATGTTATAAGTGCAGATATCAACAGCGGAATCAACGGTGACACGGGTGTGTGCAGTACGGCGGTAAACTCGGATCTTACCGTTTCAATCGGTTCGTTCAAGACAGGCTTGTTCCTCAATGACGCACCGTATTACATCGGTTCTGTCACAAACTGCGATATCGGAATCAGCCTTATTGAAGATGAATACAAGCTGATTGACTATTCTCTTTTGCATATGTTTGAGGGCTACGGCTCTCTTGTTATGACTGCGGAAGAATTTTTTGAAAAGTACGGCTACGAGCCTTCAAGGTGCAATGTTGCACGCTGTGTTGAGGAAATCAGCAAAAAAGAACGCAGAACAGTTGTAGTAAAAACAGACCATTCTGCGGTAATTGCGGATCTTAAATATATTTATTTTTGCGCTGACTATGTTATTAACAATTGATTGATTTTAATTGAGTTAAGGGTGAAACCATGAAGTACAAGAAGGTGTTGTTACCGCCCGAGCCGTATTACAGCGGCAGGGTTACAAGATATCCGGACAGAAAAGTTGCCTTTGAATCGGGACTCAGGTGGCATGGTTCATATGAAATTTCCTATATAAAAAAAGGTAAGGTAAGGCTTAACAAGCTTGACTGTGAAATTATTCTCAATGCGGGCGATGTCTATGTTCTTAACAGTCAGGAGGTTCATTCCTACGAGGACATCGGTGAGGATACTCAGGCTGTTATGCTCAATATCATTCCAAAGGCAATTGCACCGTATGTTGACGATCCGCATATTGTGCCGAGTTTCAAACAACCCGAGGGCGAAGCTCATGAGTTTATCAGAAAAGCAATGGACATATTACACGGATATGAAGAGTACAAGAGCAAGCTTATCAGCATGAAGGTAAGAGCGGTGATGTACAGCGTTGCGTACTATCTCATCCGTGATTGCATTGACAACGATATACAATATGTTCACGGTTCTCAGGCTGATGATTTTGACTGCGCCAAAAGTGCTATCAGATATATGCACGATAATTACAAACACGAAATCACGCTCAATGAAATTGCCAATTATGTTGGCATGACGCCTGCTCATTTTTCAAAATATTTTAAGGATAAAACAGAGGAAACATTTTCAAAGTATCTTCGCCGTGTTCGTCTTGAACACGCTATTGATGATTTGAGAAACAAAAAAATCACCGTCAGACAGGCGGCGATTGAAAACGGTTTTCCAAATGTAAATTCGTTTATCCTGTTCTGCAAGTCCGAATACGGCAGAACTCCTGCGGAACTTAGGAATTACAGTGAGAAGAACTGACGGCGAGCCACCGTTCTCGGTTCGTGAAGACAGTCGTATCGATGCGAAAGCTTTTTAAATTGAAAATGGAAAATTGAAAATTGCGGTCGGCGGTGTGCCACCGCAATCTATTCGAGAAGATACTCGGATAAAAGAATTGCATCAGATGCCCGAATACGGCATTGATGCAATTTTTGCTTTTTATGAAATTTATTTGTAGCGGCGAACACGGTTCGCCGCTACGGTATAACAATTATATTGAGGCATTTATAGAATCATATTTATCATAAATTATGTGCAATTACTTGCGGGCGTCCAATGAACGCCCCTACTTAATTGTCACAACTCCCAACTCAACCTGATTATTGATTCTGGGGATGAATACGGGGTTGCTCAGACCTGCGCAGACAATCATTTTTGTGCCGTCAAGGTCAAATTCGCCTTTGTCATATTTCGGAAAAAGTCCCTGATTCGGAGCGATTACTCCGCCGATGAACGGCAATTGAATCTGTCCTCCGTGGGTGTGACCGCAGACGATTAAGTCTATGTCGGTTTTCTTTGCGTCCTCGGCAATGTATTCGGGCTGGTGGTGCAGAAGAATTGTGAAATTGTTCTTTGCTTTTTCGGCAAATTCTTCCCACAGCGTTCTTGACGGAACATCGTCATCGGGAGTGTAGAACTCATAATAAGGGTAGTCGCTCATTCCGCCGATAAGCACACTCTTGCCGTTTTTGGTGAATTTTATGTATTCATTATCAAGCAATACAGCGCCTGTTGAATTTGTTTCGCTTTTAAAATCTGTTCCGAATTTGGCGGCATTGTCACGCTCATGGTTGCCGAGACAGCAGTATGTGGGTGCAATTTTTGAAAGCTTTTCAAGCACATCTTTCATCTTTGTTGTGTCGGGATCGCCACGGTTGACCATATCTCCGCAAACTGCAATAAAATCGGGATTTTGTTCCTTTACAAGCTCTGCAAGGTCTGCGTTCTTTTCTCCGTATTCCTTGTTGTGCAGATCCGTGATGACAACAAATTTCAGCTTTGCGTCGTTCTTAGTATTGTTTACACAGTAATTTGTGATTGCAATTGTGTTGTCACAGTAAACGCCCCATATTACGAGAGTCACAAACAGCGCAAGTATTATTGCTCCGAGGATTATCGAAAATTTTTTCATTCAATTCACCGCTCATATTAAGTATGGTATTATTTTAGGCTCGTTTTGTGCGGTTGTCAACAAATGTGTGTCGAACAAGTCTGATTATTACTGTTCCTTGTGCTTTGATTGTCGGATTTTAAGTTGATTTAGGAATTGCTTTGTTTGACATTCCTTTTGCACTGTTGTATAATAAATCATAATTGTATTTATATGTTACTCGGGAATTTACACAAAGTTAAACAGAAGAGGTATGGGTTATGAAGAAGATTAATTTGCGTAAGATGTTTCTGGCTCTCGCAGATGTGTTTATTATCGTTGTCAGCGGTATTCTTGCAAATTATATTCTCTTGCTTGTTGGCTACATAGGTGCTGCTTCAAGCAAAGGCTTGTTGAGCTATATTGTTATTGATCTTGTCATGTGTCTGTTTACGCTTTATATAAGCGGAACATATTCAAAATTGTGGCGATACTTTAACGCAAAGGACTATATTGTGTGCGGAATTGCCATCTTTTCGGGGTTTACGCTCGGCTTTGTAATCTCGTTGTTTTTGCAGATTCCGCAGAGAAAGATTTTTTGTATAGTACATTTCGCAATAGCCCTTGTCGGAATTCTTGCATTCCGTTTTGTTTTCAGAAGGGCTTTTCTTGACCTTACCGAGGCAGGAAGGGCAGAGGGCGGAGAGCGCACCCTTATTGTGGGCGCAGGCAATGCCGGCAGAATGATTGTTCGTGAAATTCACAATGCGAAAGAGCAGGGTGATGTTAATAATCCTTCAAAAAGCATCATTCCGGTATGCTTTGTCGATGATGATTTGAAAAAGCTGAATCAGAAAATCGAAGGAATCCCCGTTGTCGGAACCTGTCCCGAAATTGTTAAAATATGTGATGAATACCGCATAGACAATATTATTGTTGCAGTTCCGTCATGTGAGGAAGATGAGAAGAGGAAGATTCTTGACTACTGTTCCGCAACAGAGTGCAAAATCAAGATTATCCCTTATCTCGGTGAGCTTTTGTTTGATGACGGGCATACACAGCTTATTTCACAGGCAAAGGAAATCAAGATTGAGGATCTTCTCGGCAGAAAACCCATTGAGTTTGACCGAAAGGAGATTCATGACCTTATCAACGGAAAGGTTTGTCTTGTTACAGGCGGCGGCGGTTCAATCGGCAGTGAGCTTGTAAGACAGATTGCAAAGAATGATCCGAAACAAATCATCATTGTTGATATCTACGAAAATAACGCATATGACATTCAGCAGGAGCTTGTGCTTGAATACGGCACAAAGCTTAACCTTGTAACGCTTATTTCATCGGTTCGTGATTACGACAAAATGGAGCTTATCTTCAAGACATATCGCCCCGAACTCGTATTCCACGCTGCCGCTCACAAGCATGTTCCGCTTATGGAAACCGTTCCCGAGGAGGCTGTAAAGAACAACATCTTCGGCACATTCAATGTTGCAACCCTTGCAGAAAAGTACAAGGCAAAGAAGTTTGTTATGATTTCAACCGACAAGGCTGTTAATCCGACAAATGTTATGGGCGCAACAAAGCGTGCGTGCGAGATGATTATTCAGTACAAGGCGCAGCACAGCACCGATACCGAATTTGTAACAACAAGATTCGGTAATGTTCTCGGCTCAAACGGCTCGGTTATTCCGCTGTTTCGCCGTCAGATTGAAAACGGTGCTCCCGTTACTGTAACACATCCCGATATTATCAGATATTTTATGACTATTCCCGAGGCTGTTTCGCTTGTTCTTGAGGCAGGTGCAATGGCAAAGGGCGGTGAGATTTTTGTTCTTGATATGGGTGCTCCCGTCAAGATTACAACCCTTGCCGAGAACCTTATCAGAATGTACGGTAAGGTTCCGTACAAAGATGTTCCGATTATTTTCACGGGACTTCGTCCGGGTGAAAAGCTTTTTGAGGAGCTTCTTATGGACGAAGAAGGTCTTAAGTCAACACAGAACAAGAAAATTTTCATAGGAAATCAAATTAAAATAGACGAAACAGATATGCTGTCAAAGCTTGAGGTTCTCAAAAAAACCGCAGAAAACAATGACAGTGAAAAGACAGTTGAACTTTTGGCAGAACTTGTACCTACTTTTTGCCACAAGGTCAATGATTAACCGAAAAGGAGAAATTTTATGTGCGGTATTGTAGGTTATGTAGGACCTAAGGATTGCAGTGAGGTGCTTGTTAATGCTCTCACAAAGCTTGAATACAGAGGCTATGACTCGGCAGGTATTGCGGTTTTTGATAACGGAGAAATCAAGACCGTAAAGACCAAGGGTAAGCTTCAGGACTTAAAGGATAAGCTTGCAGAGGTCGGCACTCCGAAAGGTCATGTCGGCATAGGTCACACCCGTTGGGCAACCCACGGCGAGCCTTCGGATGTAAACTCACATCCACACAGCGGTGCAAGGGTTACAATCGTTCACAACGGTATTATTGAAAACTATATGGAGCTTAAAGACTTCCTCATCTCAAAGGGAAGAACTTTTTTAAGCGACACAGATACAGAGGTTGTTGCTCAGCTCCTCGACTATAAATACAACGGAAATCCTCTTGAAACAATTGACAGTGTAATGGCTGAGCTTAAGGGTTCGTTTGCACTCGGAATTATGTTCAAGGATTTCCCCGACAGAGTTTTTGCGGTTCGACGTGAAAGTCCTCTTATCGTAGGCGTTGCAGAGGGTGAGTGCTTTATTGCGTCCGATGTTCCCGCAATTCTTCAGTACACAAGGGATTATTATCTTCTTGCCCATGATGAAATCGTAACACTTTCACCTGACGGTGTTTCGTTCGTTGACGAACACCTTGATCCGATTGAAAAGGAACTTCAGACAGCCGACTGGGATATGGAGGCTGCCGAAAAGGGCGGTTATCCGCACTTTATGATTAAGGAAATCAACGAACAGCCAGAGGCTATCAGAACAACGATTATGCCGAGAATCAAAGAGGGACTTCCGTTTCTTGAGGAGTGCGGCATCACAACGGAAACAATCAAGAATTTCAAAAATATCACAATCGTTGCCTGCGGTACTGCTATGCACGCAGGTATGGTCGGCAAGTATGTTATTGAGGATATCGCAAGAGTTCCCGTAAATGTTGACATTGCGTCCGAGTTCCGTTACAGAAATCCGATTGTAGGCGAGGGCGACCTTGTAATCATCATTTCACAGTCGGGCGAAACAGCCGACAGCCTTGCCGCAATGCGTCTTGCAAAGCAGAAGGGTGCAAAAACTCTTGCAATCGTAAACGCAAAGGGCAGTTCAATTGCCCGTGAGGCGGATATGCTCATCTACACACTCGCAGGTCCCGAAATTTCCGTTCCGTCAACAAAGGCATACATCACACAGCTTTCCGTTATGTATCTCTTTGCCTTTGAGCTTGCTCTTGCAAAGGAAACAATCAGCACAGCCGAGTGCAAGCGACTTGTTTCGGCTCTTACAAAAATGCCCGAGGCAGTTCGGTATGTAATCGACAACTGCGAGGATACCTGCAAGTTCGTTGCCACAAAGCTTGTTGCAACCGACAGCTTGCTTTACATAGGCAGAGGTCTTGACTATGCCCTTTCAATGGAGGGTTCACTCAAGCTCAAAGAGGTTTCGTACATTCACTCAGAAAGCTACGCCGCAGGCGAGTTAAAGCACGGCACAATTTCGCTTATTGACGAGGATGTTCCCGTTATAGCCGTTGCAACTCAGACAGGTATTATCCCCAAGACAATCAGCAATGTTGTTGAGGTTAAGTCAAGAGGAGCGAAGGTTATTCTTGTTTGTACAGACGCCTGTGCAAGAGAACTCAAGGACGGTGTTGCGGATTATGTTATCGAAATTCCGCATACAGACGAGCTTCTTATGCCGATTACAGCAGTAGTTCCGCTCCAGATTCTTGCTTATTACACATCAATCAACAGAGGTATTGATCCCGATAAGCCAAAGAACCTTGCTAAGTCGGTTACTGTAGAATAAACGGCAGTCTTGTATTTAATTGAAAATTGAAAATTGCGGTTGGCGGTGTGCCACCGCAGTCAATTCGAGAAGATAGTCAGATAAAGAAATTGCATTGATGCCCGATACGGCATTGATGCAATTTTTGTTTTATATGAAAGTGAATGTTTATTTATATAATTTTAATTTGTACAAATCTTTGCGTGGTTATCTGCAGGCGGATAATATCCGCACATACAGTTTTGCAACAACTTCCGTATATACCGAAAATATACAAAAACAGTCGGGCGACAATGTTTTGCATTCTTGCGAATTGTCTTCTCGACCATAATTTTCCATTTTCCATTTTCAATTTTCAATTTTATGCACGCTCAGGCGTAATATGTTCTTTAATATCATACTGTATTCACGAATAGGGTGCTCTTGTTTTCAAATTTCAGCGGTAAAAACCTTGTATTTTTTTGACAGATTATGTATAATTAATTAGATATACATTCTAAAAAGCAGTATTGATGAATCTAATTTAGTTTCGGGGGAATATACGGACATGATGAAAACTGTTTTTAAAAGAGCTGTAACGCTTGCAATTTGTGCCGTAATGGTATTTTGCGGTATTTTTGCCTGTTCGGGCGCAACAAAAGATTACGAGATTCCGCAGATTGACGATATGACGCTTTCGATGCCTGACGGTATGAGCGCTGTTACAAGGGACAGTAAAAGCACAGATAAATATTTTTCCGTTTTCGGTCTTGACTATGACACAACAATGAAAACCTTTCAGAACGGAAATATCTATCTTCAGGGTATGGATAATATGTCATCGGTTATTCTGACCGTGACAATGACAAAAAATGAGAGCAGCGAGAATGTTGGCAACTATGCTCAGCTTTCTTCAAGCGAGCTTTCAAATATACGCAACAATTTTCTTAATTCCGACGAGTATCTGAGCTGTACTCCCGACCAAAAAGAAAAAGCTGTGTGGCTTGTGTTTGACGCAACTGCTCAGAGCAGTAAGGGCGATGTGAAAACCTTTATTGCCAACACGGTTTATGACGGTATGAACATTAATATCACAATGCAGAGAACAGAGGGTGATGTTACAACCGTTGACTACGATACTTTTTCCAAAGTTGTATCTTCGGTAAAATTCAGCGACCTGCCGTTTTCAAAGGGATTTATTCCGTACATAATCATCGGCGGCGGTGTTGTTATCCTTATTTTGATTGTACTCATCATAATTTTTGCCGTGAGAATCAGAAAGCATAAAAAGGCTAAGAAGAATAACGCTATTCTTGAGGAGCTTGCAGTCAAGTATAAACTCGGTGAAAAGGGTACGGACTACGACATTGACAATTTTGATGATTCTCCCGAAAAGCCCGATAAACGCTCAAAGAAAAAGCAGAAATATGCGGAAGAAGTTGAAGAAGAACCGGCTTTGCCGGGCAGAAGATATGCTCCCGAGCCGATAATCGAAAATATGGAAGAACCGGAAGAAATTACAAGTGAGTATTCAAACTTTGGTTATGATACGGATGACGCCAAGGAAAAAGAAATTGACGAGATAATCAACTCCGCAAAGGCTTACAAGAGTGAGCTTGAGCGTGAGGCATATAAAAACAACTACGGTTACGAGGAAAACAGCACGGAGGACGAAAAAAAAAAGGAGCCTACCGCAGCAGATACCTCAGAGACTGAACCCGAAAAAATTGACGAAAACGAAAAAGATAACGCAGAAACACCTGAAAAACACGAGGACATAAGCTCTTCGTCGGGCCCTACACTCGTTATCCCCGAACCCGAACACGATCTTTTTGAAACAAGCGAGCCTGACGATATCGACCGTGAGGACGATGCCGATGTTGAAGAAACCGAGGAGGTTTCCGAACAAAAGCATCCGCTTGAAAAAAAGGTTGACAAGTACGCAAACATCATTTTCGGCAGTGACGATCCCGAGGAGAAAACCGAGGAAGAGGTTGATGACGAGGAGCTTGTAAGGGCAAAGGCTAAGAAAAACAAGTTTGACAGCGGTTATGACTTTTTTGACGAAGCTCCCAAAAAGTCAATGGGGGTTATCAAAAGCTCAGACCTCAGAGATGCCGAGGACGTTGATGTTATCGGCGAGGTTGAAAGAAAAGCAGAAACCGTAAAGCAGAACGCTCTTGAAAAAGAGAATAATAAAGAAACCGAGGGTGAACCGAATGATAAACGGTCAACGGAAGAGGTTCTTGCCAATGTAGGCAAAAACATCGGTAACGCTCTCAGGGGCTTTGCAGGCGGAGTTAAGAATTTTGGCATTCACTGCGGATATTTCTGCAAGAATGTTTCAATAATGATAAAACATAAGCGTGCGATTGCCAAACGCAAAAAGGCAGAGGAAGAGAGAAGAGAGAGAGAAAGACAAAAGGCAGAGCGTGCAAGAATGCGTGCCGAAAGAGGCGAAAGTGACGGACTTGTTCAGGTTCACAGCAGAACCGACCGCCGCCCCCAGCAGAATCGCCACCCTGCAAACAGAAACAAGAGAAGATAATTTCTTTTCTTAACGGAGGAAAAACATGGAAATGCTAATTAAAAACGCAGTGGTTGTTTCCCCTGCCGACAAGCTTAACGAAAAAACAGATATTCTCATAAAGGACGGTGTGATTGCCAAAATCGGCAGCGGCATTACATCAGACGGGGATATTATTGATGCAGACGGTCTTTGTGCCGTTCCGGGATTTGTTGATATGCATGTGCATCTTCGTGATCCCGGTCAGACTCACAAAGAGGATATTATCACGGGATGCAAGGCGGCTGCCGCAGGCGGTGTTACAAGCCTGCTTGCAATGCCTAACACCAATCCCACAACCGACAGTCCCGAAATTGTAAAGTATATTCTTGACAAAGCTAAAGACGCCGACAGCCGTGTTTATGTTGCGGCAAGCGTTACCAAGGGGCTTAAAAGCGAAGAACCCACAGACATTGACGCTGTGAAAAGTGCAGGTGCAATAGCACTTACCGATGACGGCAGACCTGTTGAAAACACAAAGTATTTGAGTGACGCAATGAAAAAAGCTCCAAAGCTCGGCATGACAATTGTCGCACATTGCGAGGACTTGTTTCTTGCCGACGGCGGTAAAATTAACGAGGGCGAGGTTTCTGAAAAGCTCGGAGTCAAGGGAATCCCTGCCGGTGCCGAGGACTGCGGAACTGCAAGAGAAATTGCACTTGCCGCCGCTCTTAACGAGCCTATTCATATCTGCCATGTCAGCACCAAAACAAGCGTTGCACTTATCCGTGATGCCAAAAGGAGAGGTGTTAAGGTGACCGCCGAAACCGCTCCGCATTATGTTTCGCTCACGGACAGGGAGCTTTTAAGAGGTGACGCTGATTACAGAATGAATCCGCCTCTCAGAACTCAGGCTGATGTTGACGAGATTATCAACGGGCTTTGTGACGGCACACTTGATGCCATAGCAACCGACCACGCACCGCACACACCCGAGGAAAAGGCTGATTTTGTAAAAGCCCCCAACGGTTCAATCGGCATGGAAACCTCGTTTGCGGTCTGCAACACATACCTGGTTAAGACAGGCAAAATGACGCTTTCACAGCTTGTTGAGAAGATGAGTGTTAATCCTGCAAGGATTTTGAAAATCAACGCAGGCACTCTTTCAGTCGGTGCAAATGCCGATGTTGTTCTTATAAATCCCGATGAAGAATGGACAGTTGATGCTGGTAAACTTCACGGCAAAAGCAAAAACACCCCGTTTAAAGGCAGAACCCTCACAGGTAAAGTCAAAAAGACAATCCTCGGCGGTAAGGTAGTTTTTGAAGATTGAGCAAATAAAACCCGTAGGGGCGGATATTATCCGCCCGCAAGTAATAGTGCGAAATTGTTGTTAAAACAAATTATATAAATGGAACAAAGATAATGATATACTGTAGCGGCGAACCGTGTTTGCCAATCGGTTAAAATGGCAGTCAATGACTGTCGGTAAATAAACAGAAAATTTATTTAACATAAAGGAGTAAAATTATGGCACAGAAAGGCGACCTCCTGTCGGTAAGACAGGATATCAGAGTAGTAGACGCAACAATCCGTGACGGCGGTCTTTGTAACGATTTCAGATTTGACGACAAATTTATCAAGGCTCTTTACAATGCAAATGTTAAAGCCGGTGTTGATTATATGGAATTCGGCTACAAGGCATCAAAGGAAATCTTTAACGAAGAAGATTTCGGTAAGTGGAAATTCTGTAACGATGCAGATATCAGAAAAATTGTAGGCGACAACAAGACTCCTCTTAAAATCGCTGTTATGGCTGATGTCGGCAGAACAGATTTTAAGAAGGATATTATCGCAAAGAAGGACAGCCCGATTGACCTCATCAGAATTGCAACATACATCAACGCAATTCCTGCGGCTGTTGAAATGATTGAGGACGCTGCAAAGAAGGGCTACGAAACAACAATCAATATTATGGCTGTTTCAAAGGCAAGAACCGAGGATATTACAGCGGCTCTTGAAACTCTCGGCAAAACTCCCGTAAACGCTTTCTACATTGTTGACAGCTACGGCGCACTCTATCCCGAGGAGTCAAGACGACTTGCAGACCTTTACTGCTCAATTGCCGACAAGTACGGCAAGTCGGTCGGTATTCACGCTCACAACAACCAGCAGCTTGCTTTTGCCAACACAATTGAGGCTATGACTCAGGGCGTCAGCTACCTTGACGCAACCGTTGACGGCATGGGCAGAGGCGCAGGCAACTGTGCGCTTGAACTTCTTCTCGGTTTTCTCAAGAACCCGAAGTATCAGGTTGCTCCTATTCTCAAAATCATTGAGGAGTACACCCACAAGTTTAAGGCTGAGGGCGTTAAGTGGGGTTACGATATTCCGTACCTTCTCACAGGTCAGTACAACACACATCCCCGTCCTGCAATTCAGTTCGTAAAAGAGGACAGACAGGATTATTACAAGTTCTCAAATGAACTTTATGATATTATCAACAGCTAATTAAATTTGTAGCGGCGTTCATTGAACGCCAATCGAACCGATTGCAAAATCGGTTCGACCATACAAACGATTTGAATTAAAGTAATTAACCACGATATAACAATACATTTGTTGTTTATTCGTTTTGGTTACACAACCAAAACGATTGGCGGTCATTGACCGCCGCTACGGTTAAGCAATGACATTGTTTAAATCAAAATATGAACGAACAAATTGTTTTTACATTACAAAAAATGAGGAGAATCACTATGGCATTTGACAGACTTATCGAAAATATTGTAAAAATGCAGAATCCTACGGTTGCAGGTCTTGATCCTAAGCTTGACTATGTTCCCGAATCAATCAAAACAAAATGCTTTGAAAAGTATGGCAAGACGCTTGAGGGTGCGGCTGCTGCACTTTTTGAATTCAACAAGGCGCTTATTGACGCACTTTATGATATTGTTCCTGCCGTAAAGCCACAGGCTGCATATTATGAAATGTACGGCTGGCAGGGTGTTAAGGCTCTTTGCGACACAATCGCTTATGCAAAGTCAAATGGTATGTTCGTTATCACAGACGGCAAGCGTAACGATATTGGCACAACTATGGAGGCATATGCTACGGCACACCTCGGTCATACAGATGTTGCAGGCGAAAGTATTGACGCATTCGGTGCAGACGCACTCACGGTAAACGGTTACCTCGGAACAGACGGTATCAAGCCGCTTGCAAAAATTTGCGATTCGGACGACAAGGGCATTTTTGTTCTTGTAAAAACTTCAAACCCAAGCTCGGGCGAACTTCAGGATATGAAGCTTGAAACAAATGAGAGTGTTTATGAGCATATGGGCAAGATGTGCGAAGGCTGGGGCGAAGACCTTATGGGTAAGCACGGCTATTCGGCAGTAGGTGCAGTTGTGGGTGCAACATATCCCGAACAGCTCGGTGAAATGAGAGCAAAACTTCCGCACACATTCTTCCTTGTTCCCGGTTACGGTGCTCAGGGCGGCGGTGCCGATGATGTTAAAAACGCATTTGACGAAAACGGTCTTGGTGCAATCATCAACTCAAGCCGCGGCATTATGTGTGCATGGAAAAAGCAGGGGCTTACAGAAGATGACTTTGCCGTTGCCGCTCGTAAAGAGGCTGAGCGTATGAGAGATGAAATCGTTGGCTGTATCGGCAAAATTAAGCTTGGCTGATTCATTTGCACAACAGAATCACGAAATTTTTCGTTTTTTATGCTTTAGTGCTATGAATTTATTGACTTTAGCGTGCTAAAAGCGTATAATTAAAACGTATTTATTTTTACAACTATATTTTTAAATTTTCTTTAAAAAGGGAGATATCAGAAATGGCAAGAGTATATAATTTTTCGGCAGGTCCTTCAATGCTGCCTGAGTCTGTGCTTAAAAAAGCTGCGGCAGAAATGCTCGACTACGAAGGCAGTGGTCAGAGCGTTATGGAAATGTCACACCGCTCAAAAATTTACGGTACAATCATCGAGGGTGCCGAGGCTCTTTTGAGAGAGGTTATGAACATTCCTGACAACTACAAGGTTCTTTTCCTTCAGGGCGGTGCGTCAACACAGTTTGCGGCTATCCCTATGAACCTTATGACAAAGAGCGGTAAGGCCGATTATGTTATCACAGGTCAGTGGGCTAAAAAGGCTCATGCAGAGGCTGCCCGTTACGGTCAGGCTAATGTTGTTGCTTCATCGGCTGACAAGACCTTCACATACATTCCAAAGCTTGATCCTTCAACATTCACAAAGGACGCTGATTATTTCTACATCTGTATGAACAACACTATCTACGGTACTGTTTATCACGAGCTTCCCGACACAGGTGATGTTCCGCTCGTTGCAGATATTTCTTCCTGTATTCTTTCAAGACCGATTGATGTTTCAAAGTTCGGCGTTCTCTATGCAGGCGCACAGAAGAACATGGCTCCGGCAGGTCTTACGGTTGTTATCGTTCGTGAGGATCTTATCGGCAACGCTATGGATATCACTCCTACAATGCTTAACTGGAAAACTCACGCTGACAACGGTTCAATGTTCAACACACCGCCTTGCTACACAATCTACATTGCAAAGCTTGTTCTTGAGTGGATTAAGAACGAGGTTGGCGGTCTTGATAAGATGTATGAAATCAACAAGAAGAAGGCTGACCTTCTCTACGGTTTCCTCGATTCTTCAGAGCTTTTCAAGGGTACTGTTGTTCCCGAGGATCGTTCGCTTATGAATGTTCCGTTCGTTACAGGTGACGCTGACCTTGACGCGAAATTCGTTAAAGAGGCTACTGAAAACGGTCTTGTTAATATCAAGGGTCATCGCACAGTCGGCGGTATGAGAGCTTCAATTTACAACGCTATGCCTTATGAGGGCGTTGAAAAACTCGTTGAGTTTATGAAGAAGTTCGAGGCTGAAAACAAGTAATTATTGAATATTATGATATAACGGGCGAACGCTGTTCGCCTGTTATTGTAAATTCTTAAAATAAAAAATTAAAAAGGATTGATTTTGATGTATAACATTCTTACATTAAACAAAATCGCCGCTATCGGCACAAGCCGTCTCGGTGATAACTATAAATACGGTGACGATGTTCAGAACCCTGACGCAGTTCTTGTAAGAAGTGCCGCAATGCACGATATGGAATTTGCCGATAACCTCCTTGCAATTGCAAGAGCAGGCGCAGGCACAAACAATATTCCGAAGGATAAGTGCAGTGAGCAGGGTATTGTTGTGTTCAATACACCGGGTGCTAACGCAAACGCTGTTAAGGAGCTTGTTATCGCAGGACTTCTTATTTCAAACCGTAAGGTTATTGAGGGTTATGAATGGGCAAAGACTCTCAAGGGCAACGGTGCAGCTGTCGGTAAGATGGTTGAAAAGGGCAAGAGTCAGTTCGTCGGTCCCGAAATCAAGGGCAAGACTCTCGGTGTTATCGGTCTTGGAGCAATCGGTATTCTTGTTGCAAATGCCGCTGTTGCTCTCGGTATGAATGTAATCGGCTTTGACCCGTTTATGTCTGTTGGCAACGCTCTCAAGCTTGCTCCTACAGTTAAGCTCATGAAGAGCGCAGAAGATGTTATGGTAAATTGTGACTACCTCACAATCCATGTTCCGCTTACTGACGACACAAGAGATATGGTTGATGCCGATATGATTGCCAAGATGAAAGACGGTGTTCGTATTCTCAATTTCAGCCGTGACGGTCTTGTTAATTCAACAGCAGTTCTTGAGGCTGTTAAGAGCGGTAAGGTTGCTAAGTATGTTACAGACTTCGGAACAGACGATATCCTCGGTGAAGAGAATATTATCTGCCTCCCACACCTCGGTGCATCAACTCCCGAAAGTGAAGAAAATTGTGCTGTTATGGCTTGTGATCAGGTTAAGGAGTACCTCGAGAACGGTAACATCATCAACTCCGTAAACTATCCTGCAATTTCACTTGCAAGAACAAATGCTGACGATACCCGTTTCTGCGTTGCTCACAAGAATGTTCCCGAGCTTCTCAAGAAGGTTCTCACACAGATTAGCGGCAATGTTGAAAATATGCTTTCAAAGAGCCGTGGCGACTATGCTTACACAATTATTGATGTTGCAGGCGCCGGTGCAGATGACCTTGCAAAAATCGCAGCAGTTGACGGCGTAATCAGAGTTCGTGCAATCTGATTTCGATTTTAATTGAACTTTAATTGTTGGTTGTAAAAAATTATCCGAGCATTGTTTTGATGCTCGGATTTTTTGCGTTTATTTGTACAAATGGTTACAATGCTACACTCTGGCATGATATGCTTTAATATCACAAACTGTCTGCACGAACGGGGTGCGGTGGTACACCGACCAGATGGTATTTTTTTGCATTGGCAATTATAAATGTTACGGAAATTGCAACGGCACACAATTCTGCAACGGGCAATGCCGACCATACACCGTTTATGCCTATAAACATCGGCAAAATCAGCATTGCGGCACACTCGAAAACAAGCGTTCTTGCAACTGAAATTACGGCTGAAATCTTGCCGTTGTTGAGTGCGGTGAAAAGTCCCGATGCGAAAATATTCATTCCGCACAACAGATAATTTATTGCAAAAATTCTGAATCCGCTGAGTGCAATCTGCTGAATTTTTTCGTCACCTGCCGAGAAAATTCCGACAAGCGGTTCTGCAAAAAATTCAGATGCCGTAATCATTGCAACCGAAATTATCAGCGTGATTTTTATGCATAATTTGAACAGCTTTTGCAGTTTTTCGTGATTTTGTGCGCCGTAGTTAAAGCTGATGACGGGTGAAACTCCCGAAGTGAATCCAAACGAAACCGCAGTGAAAATAAAGTGAATGTACAAAATAGCACTTATAGCCGCAACGCCTTTTGCGCCTGCAAAGTGCATCATTTGAATGTTGAACAGCGCTGTTGTCACGGCTGTTGAAAGATTTGTCACAGCCTCTGACGAGCCGTTTGCCATTGCAAAGAGGATTTCACTGACCTTGAATTCAGGCTTGCCAAAGTGCAGAGTTTGCTTCTTGTTGAAAAAGAGCAAAAGCGGAATTGCACCCACAGCCATTCCGATAATGGTGCCGAGTCCTGCACCGATTATTCCAAAATCCCACACTGCCATAAAAAGAATGTCAAGCACAATGTTTGTGCAACCCGACAGTATCGAGAAAACAAGCATGATATGTGGCTTGTCTGCTGTTACAAGGTACGATTGGTTGAGCATCTGCCAGCACATTACAAAGCCGTACGGAATCATAACGCTGCCGTAGTCAATGCAGTAGGGGAGAATCTTTTCGTTTGAACCGAACATCATGTACATAGGTTCGGCAAAAATTGTGAACAGCACAGCAATGATAACAGAAATGACCGTTGCCGTGATTGCAACACCGGACATAAGTCGGTTTGCTTCCTCCTGTTTGCCTTCTCCCATTTTCTTTGCGATTATAGCATTTGAGCCTGTTGAAAACATTAAGCCCACAGCCATAAATACGAGCGTGAACGGATATACAATATTGATTGCGGACAATGCGTCACTTCCGACACAGTTCGCAACAACGATTCCGTCAACAACCGTGTAAAGTGACATAAAAACCATCATAAGAACGGTTGGCAAAGTGAACTTCAGAATCGTTTTTGCTTTGATAGGTTTTGCATAAATTGATGTTGCCATAAAACTTCCTTACCCTCAAATTTATATTTTTCACAGACCATTCAAACGATTGTATCATAACTTTGTCGCAATTACAACCGATTTGTGTTTTTTTGTAAAATATGCTATTATATACAGACTTAAAAGCGAAAAAAGGGGCGGTTTTATGTTTAAGGGCGCAGTTTTTGATATGGACGGGCTTATGATTGACAGCGAAAGGCTTGTTTATTCAATCTGGCAGGAAATGCTTGATGAGGACGGCAAAGAGTTTAATCTTGACATTTTCAAAAAGACAATCGGACTTCGCAGTGAGGATTCCTACGAATATTACAAGTCGGTTTACGGCGATGATTTTGACTATCCTGCTTACAAGGCGGAGTCGAGAATCCGCTATTTTAAGCGTATCAAAAAGAACGGTGTGCCTGTAAAAAAAGGCTTGTACGAAATTTTTGATTATTTGAAATCAGTCGGTTGTAAAATTTCGCTTGCAACTTCAACCTCGTCACAAACGGCTTTGAAGATTATGAAGAAAATCAATCTCTATGATAAATTTGACGCATTCGTGTGCGGTGATGATGTTAAAAACGGCAAACCCGATCCCGAGGTTTTTCTGATTGCTGCAAAGAAGCTCGGACTTGAGCCGGTGGACTGCGTTGCGTTTGAGGACAGCATTAACGGCATAAAATCTGCACATGCCGCAGGTATGACCACGGTTATGGTACCCGATTTGTCAGAGCCGACAGACGAAATTAAACCGATGATTGATTTTTTGTGTACGGATTTAAGCGAAGCGATAGAACGAATTTCAAATTGAAAATTACGGCGAGCCGCCGTTCCCAATTCGTGCAAATTTGAATACACAATTTATGTTATATCAAAACATATGTGTATGGACATAATATTTCATCAAGGCGGGCGTCCAATGAACGCCCCTACAGAGAAAATTACAAATAATTACAAATGGTTACAATTTACAAAAATACAATTGAGTAGGGCTGATTATTATACACATTTTCCACATAGTTTTCAACAATTGTTAAAAAAGAACGGCAATGCCTGTTGAGCGTTGCCACGGTTACTGTGGAAAAGGGTAAAATGAAAAATAATTATTGAATAACAGCACGATAATATGTTATACTTTGGTAAACAACAATCTTTACGGAGGACAAAATGAAGAAAATTATAAATAAAAAGTCACTCAAGGGTACGCTTGCTGTTATGTTGTGTGCCGTTATGGCATTTTCTGTTTGTGCCTGTGACTTTGACTCTGACACAGAACCCACCAAAACGGACGCACAAATTCAGTTTGATAAATATTGTGACGATTTGTTTTCGGAAGAACTTGAGGATGACGCTCTTACCGCACATTTTGACATTTCAAATCCGTCGGACTACGGTCTGAAATATGACGAGGAGGACTATACCCTCGGTCATGTGTCCGATGAAGAAACAAAAGAATCCTTTGATGAACTGAAAAAGGCAAAAACGGATTTGGAGGAGTTTGACCGTTCGGGACTTACTTCTTCTCAAAAGCAGACATATGACACCCTTGAAAGCTACTTTGAAATTCAGCTTTCATATGATGGTACAACAGAATTGCAGAGTATATTTGCACCGCAGTCGGGAATTGTTGCAAACCTCTTTACCACCCTGTCCGAATTCACTTTCTATGAAAAGGATGATACCGACCTTTACCTTGCTGTTTTGAAGGACACAAAACGCTATATGGACGAGTGCATTGAGTTCACAAGGAAACAGGCTGAGGACGGTTACTTTATGGCTGAAGATATTGCACAGCAGTCAATTGACGAGTGCGAAAAGCATATTAAGAATGACAAGTCCGTGCTTGTTGACGAGTTTGAGTCGAGAATAAAGTCACTCGGTCTTAGCGATTCCGAGAAAAAGACTGTTGTCGAAACCAATAAAAAGTATTTTGAAGAATACTACATTCCTGCTCTGAAATCAGCAAATTCAGCACTTGAAAGTCTCAAAAAATCAGGCAAAAACGAAGAAGGTCTTTGCGGGTACGGCAAAATCGGCAAAAAGTATTATTCGGCAATTGTCAAAGACAAAACAAGTAGCAGCATGACTCCCGAGGAGCTTAAGTCATACCTTACAAACAGCTTTACAAAGGTTGGAATGAGCATGAGCAATGTTTCGCAGGATGACTTGAGCAAATTTCAGGACTACAAACCCGACTTTAAGGACGCCGATGAGGTGCTTGAATTTTTGATTGAGAATATCGAGGAGGACTTTCCGACTCCCGTTACAACCTCTTACACGGCAGATTATATGAGCGATTCCGCAAAGAGCGACAATGTGGGAGCGTACTATGTTCAGGGACGAATTGACGATACAAGCGTTAATATCATCAAAATCAACCCCGACTTTGCAAATAAGGGTATGACTCAGATGTACACAACTCTTGCCCATGAAGGCTATCCCGGTCATCTTTATCAGTTTACCGCATCAAATGCAAACAAGGATATCCCGAATATCCGCAAGGTTTTAAGCTTTATCGGTGCAACCGAGGGTTGGGCGCAGTATGCCTCGAAATGTACACTTGATTACCTTGATACAAGCGAGGGCATTAAGAAGCTTATCTACGCAAATGATATTCTCGGCTATATTCTCTACTCCATGGTCGATGTCGGTGTGAACTACAACGGCTGGGATTATGAAAAAGTCAAGGAGTATATGTCAACAGCACTCGGTTCGGCTGACGATGAGAGCGTTACAGCCGCAACAAAAGAGGCGTATGACCTTGCCCGTTCAAATCCGGGTTATTTTCTCCCCTATACCGTAGGCTACCTCAAGATGATTGATATGCGTGAAACAGCCGAAAGCGAGCTTGGCTCAAGCTTTGACGCAAAGGAGTATCACACATTCATTATGAATCTCGGAATCACAAGCATTGATGTCTACGAAAAAGCTCTTGATATGTGGCTTGAAAGCAAAAAGTAAATTTTTGGTGATAATCTTGAATATTTTTTACAGGTATGATATACTTAACTCATTGATATGATAAATCTAAATTGGTATGGATTTTTCTAAGATGTGATTCTTATTTTCGCCATACACTCATTATGGGTGTATGGCGATTTTTATTTTACGCAAGGGGTGTTAATATGGGCGTTAAAACGGAAAACAAAATGGCTTATGAACCTGTCAACAAACTTATAATTCAAATGTCGGCACCGCCGCTGATTTCAATGTTTTTTCAGTATTCATACAACCTTGTTGACAGTATGTTTGTTGCGGGGATAAATGAACAGGCACTTGCGGCAGTATCGCTTGCATTCCCGATTACAACGCTTATGAATGCGTTGTCCGTGTGGATAGGTGTGGGTGTTAATGTTTTGATTGCAGGTTATTTGGGACAGAAAAATCAGCAAAAGGCAAATTCTGCAGCGGCTCTCGGAGTGGTAATTTCGGTAGTTGTCGGAGTGCTGATAAATTTCCTTTCGCTTTTCATAATAAATCCCTATTATTCGGCTTTTACGCAAAACAAAGAGATTTTTGAATACGGAATTGCGTATATGAGCGTCTGCGTTTTTATGCAGATACCAAATATGGTGCATATTGTAATTCAAAAAATACTTCAGGCAACAGGCAATATGATTGCTCCGATGTGGTTTCAAATTGCAGGTGTTGTATTCAATTTTGTGTTTGACCCTTTGCTCATTTTCGGCATAGGTCCGTTTCCGAAAATGGGTGTGGTCGGAGCTGCAGTTGCCACGGTTTTAGGCTATGTTGTTTCAACAATCATTGCGTTGATACAGCTGTTTCTTACAAAACAAAAGGTTAAGCCGGTGTTTAAAAACTGCCTTGAACCGCAGATGATAAAGCTGATATTTTCCTACGGATTGCCCTCGTTTGTTATGAATGCGTTGGGAGCATTCACCGTGAATTTTGCAAATATGTTTTTGGTGCGATATTCGGACACGGCGGTTGCATTTTTCGGAGCATATTTCAAGGTTCAGCAGTTGATTTTTATGACGGTGAACGGACTGATTCAAGGCTGTTTGCCTATAATGCGGTTTAATTACAGAGCAAAAGAGTACGGTCGCCTTAAACAAGCAAATAAGAGCGGAACAATTATCGCGACTGTTATGATGATTGTCGGTATGCTCTTGGTGCTGATTTTCCCGAAAGAGATATTGTTTTTGTTTTCGGCGTCGGAAGAAATGTGTGCTTTTGGAGTGCCGGCAATGAGAATTATGTCACTCGGATTTGTGTTCAGCGGCTTTTCTGCAATGATTGCAACCTATGAACAGGCAACAGACAGTATTATGCCCGGCGTTGTAGTTCAACTGTTGCGACAGGGCGTGCTGTTAGTCCCCGTAATTTGGCTTTTAAACAGCACTGTTCAAATGACAGGCATATGGCTTGCGTTCCCAATTACAGAATTTGTCACATTTCTTGTTGCTGTTGTATTTGCAAAAATTAAAAATCATTGAATAAATAAAAATAACAACTGCCAAAACCCGATATAATGGATTTTGGCGGTTGTTTGTTATTTAAAATATGTTTAATTTTAAATTGTTTTTGCAAAAACATTATCAGATGATTTTGCTCTGAAAATTGTTTTTACGAGCAAGAATGTTATATAAACATAAAGTGCGGTGTAGATGATTGCTGTAAATTTAAGGCTAATAAGCTCGTAGGAGAACAGATAGTAGCAATAGCCTCTCAGGCTTATAAGCGTTGACGCAATCGGAATCCACAAATGCTTTGCACTTACCGCCGCATAGACAATTAAAATAATGTCAAGCAGATAACCGTAGCGTTCGTGCATTGACGAAAGGAACATGATACAGGTGAACACGGTCCACGCTGTTGTCAGAAGAAAAGTTTCAAGGTTTTTCAAATCAACCTTTTTATAGATGATAATGCACATCATAATTCCGAGTACGGCAATTGTCAGAAAGACCGAAAACTGCTTGAACAGATAATAATATGTCATATCGTCTCCGTCACATATGAGTGCATAAAAGTTCGGACAGTTCATCTGAATAAGCTTTCCGTAGTCGGTCTGTTCCGCATATATTGTGATGATATCGATAAACGGTCTACCCATAATAATTGCAGGCAGGCACATTATCACATCAACCGCAGGGATTATAAAGAAATGCAGAATCGAAATTTTCTTTGTCGAAATCCAGTAATAAAGCAGAACAGGAATGATGAATACGGTTTGTAGCTTGAATGCAAACGCAATGCCGATGAACACAAACGATGCAATCGGCTTGTCTTTGTGCAAAAACAGGATTGCAAGGATTATAAACGAGGTGTAAATTGAATCGCACTGCGCCCAAAACGATGAGTTAAAAATCACCGTTGCCGAAAGAAGTACGGCTGAGTAGGTGAGTATCGCTTTGAGCCGTCGGTTATTCTTTGCAAACGAATAAACAAGCATTGCGGTTGAAATTGCAAGTACAAAATCGAATATTATTGATACGATTTTGTACGCATACAGAGCATTTAGCGGCAAAAGAGTCATAAGATAGATTATGACTTGATACGGAATGTTGTAGTTACCCACCTGAGTTGCAAGCCCCGTAAAATCATTCAGCTTGATTATGCTCCACCACGAATTTAAAAAGCTGTTGAAATCATCGCTTTGAAAATCAATTCCGCAGACTCTGAGGAAAATTGCAATAATCGTTACCGCAACAAGTAAAAATAAAAGAATGTGTTTTTTTATAAAGTCAATGACTTTGCTTTCTGCTTTTGTCATAGAGAAAATTCCTGTTCGGGTTTAAATAAAACCGATTTTCTTCATAACCTTGCCCATTGTGCGACTGCTGATTTTAAGGGCAATTTCATCGGCTTTTCTGTAACAGCTTTCAAGATATGCCTTGTCTGCAACAAGCTTTTCGTAGCGTTCACGAATCGGACGAAGTTCTTCAACAACTGCCTCGCCTACAGCTGTCTTGAAGTCGCCGTAGCCCTTGCCGTCAAAATCCTTTTCAATCTGCTCGTATGAAAGACCTGTAACTGCGCTGTAAATTGCCATAAGGTTATTTACGCCGTCTTTGCCCTCCGCATAGCGAACCTTTGCCTCGCTGTCCGTAACGGCTCTCTTGAACTTCTTCATTATAACCTCGGGTGCATCAAGAAGATGTACACAGCCGTTGACATTTTCATCGGACTTGCTCATCTTTCTTGTCGGGTCCTGAAGACTCATAACTCTTGCACCGTTCTTTGGAATGAAACCGTCCGGAATCTTAAACACATTGCCGTAAATACCGTTAAAACGCTCTGCAATGTTTCTTGTAATTTCAATGTGCTGTTTCTGGTCTGCACCGACAGGCACTTTGTCAGCCTGATAGAGAAGAATGTCGGCAGCCATGAGTACGGGATAAGTGAAAAGACCTGCGTTGATGTTGTCGGCATGCTTTGCAGACTTGTCCTTGAACTGCGTCATTCTTGAAAGCTCGCCGAACTGTGTGTAACAGCTGAGCGCCCACGCAAGCTCTGCGTGAGTGTGAACATGACTCTGAATGAAGAAAAGACTTTTTTCAACATCAATACCGCAAGCCATAATTGAAGCATAAGCATCAATTATATTCTTACGCATAACGGCAGGAGTCTGTCTTACCGTGATTGTGTGCAAATCTGCAAGAGCGTAAATGCAGTCGTATTCGTTCTGCATTGTAACCCAGTTGCGAACCGCACCGAGATAGTTTCCGAGTGTAATTGTTCCGCTGGGCTGTATTGCGCTGAATACAACCTCTTTTTTTGTCTGATTTTCCATTATTCCCCTCCGTGATTAAAGACTGTTTGCATACTCGCCGAGGATTTTGATTCCTCTTTCAAGCTGTTCGTCAGTCGGTGTTGAAAAGTTTATTCTGAAACTGTGACAGGTTTCGTTTTCGTCAGTTAAAAATGCGTTGCCCGGAACTACGCAAACCTTTTTGAGAACGAGTTCTTTGCAGAAATTCGGCATATCAATATCCTCGGGCAAGTCACACCAAATGAAAAGACCGCCGTCAATTTTATGATATGTGATTTTTGGTGCGCAGTATTTGTCAAGAAGCTCCATGCAGAAGTTCGCTTTCTTTGTGTAGATTTCACGAAGCTTTGCAAGATGAGCGTTAAAGTCATACTTTGTGATGAATTCATCGCATACATATTGTGCCCAGATATTTGTATGTACATCGTTGCCCTGTTTGCACACAACAAGCTTTTGAAAAATCGGCTTTGGTGCAATTGTGTAAGCAACACGCATACCCGGTGAAATTACCTTTGAGAATGAACCGGCATAGATTACAATTCCGTCCGTATCAAAGCTTTTTATGTTCGGAACATATTCACCGCTGTAACGCAGGTCGCCGTACGGGTTGTCCTCAATGATGAGAACACCGTATTTTTTGGCAAGCTCATAAACTTTCTTACGCTTTTCAAGGCTCATTGTAACACCCGAAGGATTTTGAAAATTCGGAATTGTGTAAATGAGCTTTGCGTTCGGATTGGCTTTTAAAGCCTCTTCAAGCTTTTCTGTGCTCATACCGTCAGGCTCAACGGGAACACCTGCAAGCTTTGCGTTGTAGCTTCTGAATGTGTTGAGCGAGCCGATGAATGACGGTGCCTCGCAGATTACAACATCGCCCTCGTTTACAAGAGCCTTTGAGCATAAATCCATAATCTGCTGTGCGCCTGTTGTGATGAGAATGTCGTCATTGTCAGAGCCTGTGTTATGCTCCTTTTTCATATATTCCGTAAGGTGCTTTCTCAGCGGAGTGTAACCCTCCGAAACGCTGTACTGTAAAACCGAAATCGGATCTTCTGCAAAAACCTTTGCCGAGATTTCCGCAATCTCCTTTGAGGGAAATGCATCGGGCGACGGGTTTCCTGCCGAAAGCGACACAACGCTCGGATCGGCGGCATATTTGAAAATTTCTCTGATAGCACTCGGCTTCAGGCTTGAAACCCTGTCGGAAAACCTGTATTCCATAAAAATAACTCCTTTTAAGATGATAAGGATTTTTTAAAATTCCATACCCTGTAATTCTATCACGAATTGCATATATGTTCAAGAAATTTGACTGTTTTTACTGCGATTTTATTCAAAAAATGTGTAATTTATTATTTTGCATTTGTAAATGTTAATTCACGGAAATTGTATTTTTTGTGCTTTTTGTATTGTTTTTGATGAGTTTCTGTTGTATAATCTAAATGATAATGTCCTTACGGTCAGAGCAAGGCTTGCTTTGATTCAAACAGGAGTACACTGCGAGTAATTAATACACTTATATAATTCATTGAATTCAAATTGAATTTAAAAATCTTCAGTTTGGGAGAGTAACACTATGAGCAGAAGAAACGATTACGATTATTTTGATCTTGATAATTTCGATGACAGCATTGATTCCCGTGAATATCGTCGCAGACAGCAACAGCGCCGTTCTGCAAGCTATGCCGCAAGACCGTCATCACAGCGTCCCGCCAGAAGACCTGTAAAAAGAAGAAACAAAAGAAGAACCAGAAACAGAATTATTATCGTTGTGAGCGCATTGGTAATTCTGTTTGTTATTATTTTTATTATAACTTCAATTTTTAAGGGTTGTTCAAAGGAAGATGCCCTTGCAAGCGTTCCCACGGGAACAGTGGGCACAACGGCGTCTCCCGACGAAACCGCAAAATCTTCGAAAGCTAACAAAGCAGACGAGCTTTCTCCTACATACTTTATGACACCGAGCATAAAGGACGACAATACAAAAGGAACTCTTTCATACGGCATTTATGTGTGGAACAAAATAGGCTACGAATTGTTCAGCAGTGATGATGCAAGAGCGCAGAACTATGCTCAGACAATCAACGGCTTTGCAGACAAGTTCGGCAGTTCCGTAAAGGTTTATGATATGATTGTTCCTAACCATACCGAAATGGGACTTCCGCAAAGACTCAAAGACAGCGACGCTCCGTCAACCTCACAGGCTGACAACATCAAGGCAGCTTATGCGGCTCTTTCCGACAAGGTAACTCCGATTAACTGCTACAACCGTCTTGCGGAACATAATACAGATTACATCTACTTTAAGAGCGACCACCATTGGACAGGCCTCGGCGCTTACTATGCTTACACAGCATTTGCCGATACAAACGATTTGCCCGTTCTTTCGCTTGATGATTGCAAGGAACAGAAGATTGACGGCTTTACAGGCTCGTTTACCAACTCGGCAGACGGTCTTGACAGCGATACGGTAAGTTATTGGAAGTTCCCTTATAATGTAACAATGGATATCACACAGGCAGACGGTTCTTCCGCAAGCTATGACAGTCCCTACTATGAAGCCGCAGAGGGCGGTTCAAACACCTACGGTGTGTTTATTATGGGTGATAATGCCCTCACGGTTCTGAAATCAGCTTCGAAAAATGCGGCGGCAGGCAAGAAGATTGCCGTTGTAAAGGAAAGCTACGGCAACGCTTTTGTTCCGTATCTCACCAATAACTACGAAGAAGTTCATGTTATCGATTTCAGATATTTCAAACAGAATCTTGTTGATTACTGCAAAACCAACGGAATTGACGAGGTGCTTTTTATGAACGGTGTAATGAGTGCCAACACTCAGGTTCAGCTTGACAGTATGAGCGGACTTTTTAACTGATATCATATCGGGTAAATTCTTGTAAGGAGGTGTATGCCGATGATAGCAGACAGCGTGAAGGTGAGCGTGTTCGGAAAAATAAGCGATAAGCTGTATTCGGCACAAATTACCTCCGTTTCAGGACGCTGTAAAAGTGCGTATGTGATTTCGCACAAACCCGTAACAGAATATTTTGAGGGCGTTGTGGTTGCCGTTGCCGAATTTGACGGCCTTGACGGCGAGCGTCCGATAATCTCACAATACGGTGAGGTGTTTTATGAGCCCGAACTGCGACAGGTGCTTTCAAAACTGAAAAATATTAAGCTGAAAAGCATTGTGTGCCTTTACGAAAAGTCGTGCGGTGCGGTTATCTTCTACAAAAGCAGACAGAACACGAAAATTCTGCTTGTAAAGAACAGCAACGGCAGATATTGGAGTTTTCCGAAGGGACATATTGAAGACGGTGAAAACGAACATCAGACAGCAATCCGTGAAATTAAAGAGGAAACAGGTCTTGATGTCGTGATTGAAAAGGGCTTTCGTGAAATCAGCGAATACTGTCCTTTCGGTAAAATTCGCAAACGGGTTGTCTTTTTCCTTGCACAGGCATTTACGGATAATGTCAAAATTCAGGAGGAGGAAATTGACAGTTATATTTGGGTTGATTTGCAACAGGCACGAAAAATGTGCTCCTATGATAATGATTTGAGGATTATTGAGAAAGCTGAAACGGCGATTCATCTTCTCAGAAACTAAAAGCCGACAATTTAACACGAAATTTACAGGTACACGGCGGTGTGCCTGTTTTTTTGATTTTATAAAACATTTTCTGTAAATTAAAAATGTTGAAAAAAAGCAAAAAATACCACTTGACATGTGGATTATACAGAATGTAATCTAATTTCCCCGTTACAATCCTGTATCCAAAAATGTGGAAAACCTATTTTTTTAATGTTAAAAGTTACAACTTTGTAAATTTCGTGTAGTATCGGGATTTTTTAACATCACTTTTAACACTTTCAACATAGTTTTCCACATTGATGTTCAAAATGTTGAGTTATACAGAATGTATAAGTGCAAATTTAGAAAAATAAATCGCAAATTCGTGATTCAAAAAAACATTTTTTTCTGCGATTCAAATTGTGACAAGGTAATATATGACAATCTATACTCATAAAATACATCGGCGAGGTGTGTTTTATGAAAAAGGAAACCGTGAAAATGAGGCTTTGGGGGCTTGTCATTGTTCCGTTGATGATAATTGTGTTCAAAAATCTTTATTCGCTGACAAACGGTGCGTTGCTCGGCATATTTTTCGGTGCTGTAAACGGCAGTATGTGGGAGCAGACCAAGGTTGTTATGCTTTCCTACCTTGTGTGGAGTCTTGTTGAGGCAATCGGAAAACGCTCGGGATTCCATCGCTTTGCCGTGTCAAGAATAATTTCGCTGTGGTTTGTCGGAATATTCTGTCTTGCGTCATATCTGCTAATCTATGCACTCGGTGTTGAAAGTACAGGTCTGCCAAGGTTCATTTGTGCAATTGCCGTGTGTTTTTCTGCGTTTGCACTCAGCGCAAGGCTTGAATACGGCGAAAGAAAAATTGAACAGCTTTTTTTGCCCTGCGTGTTTATGATGTTGCTTTTGATTGCCGTGTACTGCAGTTTTACAGTGTTCCCTCCGCACATGATACTTTTTGAGGACATACAAACGGGAATGTACGGCATAATTCCCGAATACATCGACTCCGGAGCGATTGCTCTTGATACATTGTACAGAGTTTGAGTTTTTAAAAACAAATGGCTTAAAAGTATTTAATAATTTGAATTGTTATGTTATAATAGATAGCAAAATGAAGTGGTGTGTCCCATGCAGACACAAAAAATAAAAAGGAAACCGAATAAGGCTGATTATGATGAAAAACGAAAGATTTGAAAATACAGAACAAAAGCCTGATGTGATTGCAGGGCGAAATCCTGTAAGTGAGGCTGTTCGCAGTAATCGCCCGATTGACAAAATTCTTGTTGCAAAGGGTGAAAAGAGCGGTGCGATTGTGGGAATCCTCGCAAAAGCCCGTGACAAGAAAATTCCCGTTAAGGAAGTTGACCGCACAAAGCTTGATTATGTGAGCGGCGGCGCAACTCATCAGGGTATTGTCGCATTTGCAGCGGCAAAGGATTATTCAACGGTTGACGATATCCTCGAATATGCCGAAAGCAGGGGCGAAGCTCCGTTTGTTGTTGTGCTTGATGAGGTTGAAGATCCGCATAATCTCGGTGCAATAATCAGAACCGCAGAATGTGCCGGAGTTCACGGAATTATTATTCCGAAACGCAGAAGTGCCGGTTTAAGCTACACGGTTGCCAAAGCGTCTGCAGGCGCAATTGAATATATGCGTGTTGCAAGGGTGACCAATATTGCAGTTACACTTGATGAACTCAAAGAAAAAGGCGTGTGGGTTTACGGCGCAGATATGGACGGCACGGATTATGACGAGTGTGATTTTTCGGGTGCGTGTGCAATTGTTATCGGCAACGAAGGTAAGGGCATTTCAAGACTTGTCCGTGAAAAGTGCGATGTAATAGCGTCATTGCCCATGAAAGGTCAGATAAATTCCCTTAATGCGTCGGTTGCCGCAGGAATTTTGATGTACAAAGCGATGAAAAACAGATGATTTTGTAAATTGAAAGTTGAAAATGTAAAATGTAAAATTTATGAAAGTATGTAGGGGCGTTCATCGGACGCCCGCATTGATGAAATTTTATGTTTAAATAAAATCATTTGATGATATTGAAGTTGTGTATTCAAATGTCAAAGATTGTAAAAACAGAGAGTACAGCTCGGGCGGCATAGTTTCCGATAAATCTAACTATCTGCCCGAGAGTAAATAAAAAGGAGTGAATGCTTTGGCTGATATGGACAAGGACAGGCTTAAAGAGCTTGAAATCGAGAGCATACTCGAAGAAACCCACTATCTTGCCGATCAGGAACGAATGGAGCAGACGGCACAGAAATACCGTGCAAAGCCGAAGATTGAAGAGATTTTCAGCAATGCCGATAAAAAGCCGAGGTTAAAAAATACAAATCCGCTTGATGAATCCGAACCTGATACTTCAAACTCAATAGTCGGGGATAAGACTGCCGCCACAATGCAGGCAGAGCTTATAATGGACGGAAATGACGATGACCTTGTAACTCCCGAACAGCTTAAAGCAGAGGCTGAAAAAAAGGCTGCTGAAAAAGCCGAAAAAGCCAAGCGTGAGTATGAGGAGGCAAAGAAAAAAGCCGCCGAGGAAGAAAATAAGATAGTTACCCTCACACCTGAGTATGATGAAAATACAGAATTTTCGGGCGAAGTGCTCGGAGAGGTTGACCAGTTTCGTGACGAGGCTGAAATTAAAAGCTACCATACCATAGATATCGACATTCCCGAGGATAAGCCAAAGGAAAAGACCGAAATCAAAGAAAAGAAAGAGGCTTCGCAGACTCCCGTTCATCAGTTTCCGAATACCGAAAAACCGCCTCGCAAGGTGGTTGCAAAAGTTCCCGTGTATCGTCCCGATGAACCGAGAAATATTCTCAATGTCAAGGCAGGCAGATTTTCCGAGGCTGTAGCGAATGAGTATGAGGAGTATGTGCGTTCAAAGAATCCTTCGGTAATCGCTCATGTGCTTCGTCCCGAGCCGACAATCGTTGATGAGGAGATCGCCCCGACCGAGGAAAAGCATAAGGATAACCGCCCTATAGGTGAAAAGGTTATTTCTGCCCTTGTCGGAATCTTTTCAAAGGATGAATCCGACGATAACGATACCGTAAAAGAGGAAAATTCAAAGCCTGTTGAGGATTATACAGGCGAGGAGGACGAAAAAAGTATTCTCTATGAGCTGAATCATAATATAAGAAAGCTCTTTATGAGAAGTCTGTTGTCGGGAATAATTGCCGCAGTTGTGGTTGTTCTCACAATCGTTACAAGAATTTTTCCGAGTGCAATATGTTCGGCAGTTCCTTTTGCACCGGCGGCATACGCAATTTTGTTGTTTATTCTTATGGCGGCGTCGCTTGTGCTGAACCGTGTGGCAATGCTCAGCGGACTTTCGCCGCTTGTGCATATCAAAGGTAATTCCGATACAGCCGTTGCCGTTGCAGGTGCGGCAGGAATGGTTCAGATAATTGTGTCATTCTTCTGCCTTGGCGATTTGAACGGATTTCATGTGAACTACTACACGGTAATTCCTATGCTTGCGTTCTTTGCCAATAATGTGGGAAAGCTTTATATGGTTCTTCGTGTAAAGGACAATTTTAAGTTTGTTTCGTCAAAGGGACAGAAATATGCGTCAAAGATTTACAACAACGAGTCTGTTGCAATGCAGATGATGAGCGGTACTGCCGCCGACCGTCCGATAATTGCCTATCAGCATAAGACCGAATTTCCGTCAAACTTTCTCAAAATATCTTATGCACCCGATCCGAGCGAGGATTTGGCGTCAAAGCTTGCCCCGATAACAACAATTGCATCAATAATCATTGCGGTAATGTACGGTGTTGTTAAGCTGTCATTTGCAGACGCTTTGAATGCATTTGCGCTTATTACGGCGGTGTCTGTGCCTGTGGCAACACTTCTTTCTGTTAATGCCCCCGTGAGAAAGCTCTGCAAAACTCTGCTCTCCTACGGCTCAATGCTTTCGGGTTATCCGTCGGTAAAGCAGTTCTGCGACAGTACGGCTATAATGATAGATGCAAATGAATTGTTCCCTGCCGAGTCAATCTCGCTTGAGGGCATCAAAACCTTTGAGGATTACGGCATTGATGAATCTCTTCTCTGCGGAATTGCAATTCTTAAAGAGGCTCAGAATCCGATTGCAAATGCTTTTGATTCGGTAGTTGCAGAAACCGAGGAAACACTTCCCGAGGTTGAAAGCGTTCTTTATGAGGATGAAATCGGACTTGTGGGATGGATTAAGAGCGAAAGAATCCTTGTGGGTTCACGCACGCTTATGGAAAAGTACAGCGTGGAAGTTCCGAATATGGAATATGAGGAGAAATATACTTCTCAGGGCAGACAGGTCACATATCTGTCAAGAGCAGGCAGACTTGTTGCAATGTTTGTTACAAGATACACTCCCGACGCTCAGCTCAAGGCTGAAATGCAGAGAGCCGAAACCAACGGCATAAGCTTCCTCATCAGAACAACCGATTATAATGTTACAAATGACCTTGTTGCAAAACTCTACGATTTGTTCTACCGCAGTATCAAGGTGCTTCCGACAGGACTCGGAAATGTTCTCAGGGAGGCTGAGGATACGGTTGAGGAAACCTCCCGTTCATATCTCATTACAAACGGCAAAGCCGCATCGCTTGCCCGTGCAGTTACGGGTTGCGTAAAAATCAAGCACAATATTTCGCTTTCAATCATAATTCAGCTGATTGCCGTAATTTTCGGATTGCTCGTTGCGTCAACACTTTCGCTTTATGCCGGTGTACAGGTTATGGGTTCGCTTGAAGTATTGATTTATGCGTTGTTCTGGGGCGCCGCCGCTGTTTTTGCTCCGGCTGTCCAAAAACCGTAGGAAAGGATGTAAAATATGAAAATAGCTCCGTCACTTTTGTCTTGTGACTTTTCAAAAATGGGTGAAGAAATTGAAAGAATGGATCTGGCGGGCGCCGATTGGATGCATCTTGATGTTATGGACGGTCACTTTGTTCCGAACATAACCTTTGGCGCTCCCGTAATCAAGTCGGTGAGAAAGTTCTCAAACCGCCCGTTTGATGTTCACCTTATGATAAGCGATCCGCTTAAATATATTGACGATTTTGCCGATGCAGGTGCGGATATCATCACCTTCCATGTTGAATGCGACTCTGACATTGATGATACAATTGCGAAAATCAAGTCAAGAGGAATCAAACCCGGACTTGTTCTAAAGCCAAACACTCCTGCCTGGACAGTATTTCCGTATCTTGAAAAGCTTGACCTTGTACTTGTTATGACGGTTGAACCGGGCTTTGGCGGACAGAGCTTTATGCCCGAGATGATGCCGAAGGTTAAGGAAATCAAGAGGGAATGCCAACGCAGAGGTCTGAACAATATCCTTATTGAGGCTGACGGCGGAATCGGCAGAGATACCATTGAGCAGGCGTCAGAGGCAGGCGTTGATGTGTGCGTTGCGGGAACGGCTGTTTTCAGAGCCGCAGATCCCGCAAAAGCAATTGAGCTTTTTAAATCATTCTGATAAATTCTGATAATAAGCAAGTCCGAATCCGATATTTCTCGAATTCGGGCTTTTGTTTTTTATATGAAATGAACAGGCGTAAAACACTGAAATTTCTTATATTGTAATTGTCAATATATGTAAAAACTGTCGATAAAAAGGCAATATACACAATAATAAGCACGAAAATTTGTACAATGCAACAATTTCACCGTTATTTTGCACAGATTTTTAGCTAAAACATTTCCGTTAAAAGAATAACAGATTCATTGCCCGAACAACTTAAATGTGCTATAATCTAAATGTCCTCGGAAATTTTGTACTGTTAAAGTTTCCGAAGCTTAGAAGTATTGCCACAAAACTGTGGCGAACGGTAATTTTATTTTATTAAAGGAGCAGCAAGTATGAAAAAAATTCAGAAAAAGCTTTCTGTGGTTCTTGCGGTAATGATGGTGCTGTGCATGTTCACAGCTCTGCCTTTCTCAGCAAGTGCTGCCGAAACAAGCGAAGAAACAAGTGCAGGCAACAAGATCAATGTTACATCAAATGTGACAGATCCTGTTTCGTATGATTACAATGCACAGACAAAGCAGGTTGTTGTCACTTACCTTCTCAAGGCAGATCACATGATCGTTAATGCACAGAGCAGTCTTACATACGACAGCAAGGTTCTCAAGCTTGCATCAACAAATACAAGGGAAAAGGTTTTCCCTGTATTCCAGAGAAGCATCGTTTGGAATCCAAGCCTTACAAATAAGGTTCTCTTCACCTGCTCAAGCCTTGATCTTTTCAACTTCAAGTCAGAGAATGTTTATTGCACATTTACATTTGATGTTGTAGGCAGCGGTGACACAACAGTAAATCTCAATGTTGATTATCTTACAGGTACAGAGGCTGATACATATAAGGAGCTCTTCGAAAGCGAAAAGAAGGACATCGGTTATATTGACAATAGTGCTAACAAAGTAGCAGGTGCTGCATTTACTGCAAAGGCAGTTCTCGTTCAGGGCGAAGAGCCAACAACAGCTCCTCAGCCTACAACAGCAACACAGCCTACAACTGTAACACAGCCCACAACAGCAACACAGCCGGCAACACAGCCGACAACAGTTGCTCCTTCGGATGTTCCTACAGACGGCTACTATGTATACGGCGACAACATCAAGCTCAAGCTTACATCAATCGGTACAGATAAAGTAGGCGGAAAAATCGCTCTTCAGAAGGGTACATACACATTCAAGATTGATAACTATGGCACACTTCTCGGTTACTCTAAGACATTTACAGACACAACAAAGGGTCTTACATTCAACAAGAAGTTCAAGAGCAGCACAACACTCGTTGCAACAGGCGGTACATACACATTCCAGTTTAACACAAAGACAAACACACTCGTTGTTAAGTATGACAAGAACCTCCCGAATGATTACCTCATCGGTGACCTCAACACAATTCTTTCACCTGTAAAGGGCAAGACTATTGCAGTTGGTTCAACATATCTTGCAGCAGGTACATACAAGTTCAAGCTTTCTGCAGGTAATGTGGTTTACGGTTACAACAAGGTAATCAACAACACAACAAACGGAAATTCACTTTCACTCAACAGCAAGTATTCAAGCTACCTCACACTCAACGCAACAGGCGGTACATACACATTCACACTCAACACAAAAACAAAGAAACTCGTTGTAGGTTATGTTCCTACAAAGGATGAGAAAGCTGATGATGTTCATGTATCGGGCGACATCAACCTCGTACTTGATGACAAGGGCGGCGAGAGCAATGTTGCAAAGGGTACAGTAAAGCTTAGTGAGGGTACATACTCATTCAAGGTTTATAACTACGGTACAGCATACACAATCGGTTCAAAGATTGTTGACAGCGGTACAAAGAACCTCAAGAGCTCTTACACATCTAATGTAACACTTATCGCATCAGGCGGTACATATACATTCAGCTTCAACAAGACAACAGGAGCACTTAAAGTAACTAAAAAATAATCATTGATTATAATTTAGCGGTGTTTGCCACTTGTTCGTAAGCGAATAACAAGACATAACTGAAATTATTAAAAAATGCATCAGATCCCGAAAAAGGTCTGATGCATTTTTGTTTTGTATAAAACCCGTACGGTGACTTGCCGTCGGCAAATTATATTATATACAATATAAATTCGTATCCCATGCCGGAATGTATGGGTGGTGGCGGAGAAAAATTTTGTAGTCTGGATTCACGCTGTGAATGTATAGTGCAAGGCGGAAAATATCCTCAAATCTGTGGTATGCCGAAAAATTCAGCTTTGGTTTGCAATTTTCCATTGTTTTCTGCATACCGATAAGGGTTTCCATATCCGCCCCCTCAACATCGGCTTTAATGTAGCCTGCCGCCATTCCGCAGAGAATCGTATCGACTGTCGCAACCTTTGTTGCAACGCCCTTGTCGGCAATTGCGCTGTTGCGACCGGCCTTGTTGTTGAATATAAGCTCCGTGTTTTTACTGTATGAGCCGAGTTGCCAAAGCGACACATTCGCCATACCCTTGCAATGAAGCTTCAGCTTTTCAAAATTCTTTGCGTTAGGTTCAAATGCGATTATACGCTTGTAACTGCCGTTTGTGTAGTGCAGAAATTCGTCAATCGTATCACCGTTGTATGCGCCGAGGTCAACATAGCTTTCGTTTTCACTGAGATTCAGAATATTGCCGAAAGCTTCGTCCTTGTCGGTTGTGACAGGGGGGAGGAGGTCAATTCTGCCTGTGTAGTAGAATTTCAGAATGTTTTCGTAAACCTTTTTTGAAAGGTCATCGGCAAGCAGAATGTATGCACTTTCAATTTGCTCTTTATTTTCGGTAATAAAATCATTGTCAAAAAGTTTGTTTCCAAAAACAGGAACGGAGGGGACAAGCGTTTCGTGCTTTTCGGAAATTTTCGTTATGTGTTCCATGACATCGGGGAGCTGGCTTGCAAAGCAGAGGGCGATTATAATGTCGCCAAATTCGGTTTCAACATCGGAAAGTTTCTTCACCGTGAAGTCGTGGAATTTCTGCCCACGCACAAAATCATCACTTGCAATAACGGCAGACGCTTTGATTCCGTATCGGTCAAATGCGGCAAGAACCTTGTCCGCACCGTCACCCATTCCGTAAAGCACAACAGGCTTTCCGCAATTTTTCAGTCGTTCCCATACGGATATTTCATTTTTTAAAAGTTCGGTTATATTAAACATAAGGATACTCCAATTAGTGTATATGGCATTGTAATTGTTTTCGCAATGAACGCCCCTACGGGTTTGCAAAGCAAAAAAAGTATAAAAAAACGCCCACCCTACTGGGTGGACACTTTATATGTTGGCATCTCCCTATTTTTCCGGGCCGTCACCAGCCAAGTATCTTCGGCACCACTGAGCTTAACTTCTGTGTTCGGTATGGGAACAGGTGGACCCTCAGCGTCATCAACACCAACTTATTAACTTTTGTTTCTCTCTTGAGAACAGTATTGATTATACTACGGGCTGCACCAAATGTCAACACTTTTTTTAAAAAAATTTAAAAATTCTTTTAAAACCAAGAAAAGCCCGTATTTATCCCGATTTACCGCCGTTTTAACCGTTATTGAACCCAATGTATACTTGATGCGGTGAAAAATTATACATATTTTGGCTTGTTAAAGCGTAAAAAATAGGATGCCGTTGTTTGCCGTAAATTATTGACTAAACGGATAAAAATGTGTACAATTAAATAGATTAGAACAGATTGGGATGTTTAGAATGAATAATGTAAATAAGTGTAAAATGCTTTTGTCATCACTCTCTGTATTCAGAGGTATAATGAACAGAAGCGTTCCGAAAGCCTTTTATGAACTTTTGCTTTCGCTCGACAAAAAGCCTGAGGAATTTCTCGGTGCATACGGCAAGCTTTGCTCAATGCTTTGCGAAAGAGGCTGTGCGGATAAGTTCGCATTTGCAATCAGCGAAACGGCTCTTTTTGACGATAACTGTTTTGCCCGTGCCGCAACAGCCGGCAGACAGGGCGAGTTACCCGAAAATGTTGTTTCTGCCGTTAAGACAGACTGCGACGCTATTTTAACAGCCGCAAAGCTTACTTCCGATGAAGTGCTTGAGGCATATACCTATGCCGATGAAATCAAGGAGCTTATTCCGATTCTTCCAAAGTGGCAGACAGGCAAGTGCGCACCGTGCTTTGACGGATTTGACGGTTCACTTGACAAGCTTTCTGCCTATTATAAGGAAAACGGTTGCGGAATGTTTGCCCGTTACAAGGCGTTCATCTGGCGTGACGGTGACATTCAGCCTGTTGAGCATCCGGACAAGATTGATATGGATACATTTACGGGATATGAGCGTCAGAGAAGTCAGGTTGTAAACAACACACTTTCATTTATTCAGGGCAAGAGCTGTAACAACTGTCTGCTTTACGGTGATAAGGGTACAGGTAAAAGCTCAACAGTCAAGGCAATTGCAAACGAGTTCCGCAAAGACGGACTCCGCATTGTTGAAATGCCTAAGGACAGGCTCATTGACTTTCCGCTTCTTGTTGACAAGATTGCCGCTCTTCCGCTTAAATTCATTATATTTATTGATGATCTTTCGTTCCAGCATCAGGATCAGAGCTATACAACCCTTAAAGCCGTGCTTGAGGGCGGACTTGCGGCTCGTCCCGATAATGCGTTGATTTATGCAACATCAAATCGCAGACACCTTGTTAAGGAAAGCATTTCCGACAGAACTCATACTGTTGATGATATCAATGTTCGTGACAATATGCAGGAAAGTCTTTCGCTTTCGGATCGTTTCGGTCTTGCAGTCTGCTACACAATTCCTTCAAAGAATGATTTTCTTGAAATTGTATATTCTCTTGCAGAGCAGAGAGGCGTCAAGATGACTCACGAAGAGCTTGCACTCGGCGCTGAGCAGTTTGCACTTTCAAGAGGCGGTCGTTCGCCAAGATGTGCAAGACAGTATGTTGAATCGCTGTTTTGCTGATTAATCGGAGGTCAGTTATGAAAACAAAAATAATTTCAATTGCTCTTGCAGTTGTGACAATGCTTTCGGCAGTTACGCTTTTCAGCGGTTGTTCTGACGGAGAATATCCTGTTAAGGTGGCAAACATTACGATTGAAAGTCAGCCAAAGAACATAGTTGTTCTTGATGCGCCGACAGCCGATATCCTCATCGCAACAGGCTATGACAGATATATTGTGGGCAGAAGTGATGAGGTTGACCAGCAGTCAATCGCAGTTGCCCCGAGCGTCGGTTCATATGAAAATCCCGATACCGACAAAATTATCAGTTCCGGCACAAACCTTGTGTTTGCAGGTCAGTCAATAAATGAGGACGCAAAGAAGAAGCTTCAGGACAAGGGTATTCAGGTTGTCACAATGTCACACGGTGACACTCCCAAGCAGGTTGAAACAAACTATGTGACAATCGGCAAAATTTGCGGCGGCACAAAAACGGGCGCAAAGAAGGGTGAAGATACCTACAATGAATTGCTTGATAAGATGAACAACTACAAACAGCAGGTTAATAACAGAAATTCCGGCATTCTTGATACGGTTTGTTATCTCTATACAGAAAACGACAGGCTCAAGATGATGACAAGCGGAACATACGGCGATATGCTCCTCGGCTATACGGGGGCGGTTAATGCCGCAGTAAACATCAGCGATAACAATGTTGATGTTGCAACTCTCAAGATTGCAAATCCGAACTTTATCTTCTATGCAGACAAAGCTACTCTTGATAAAATTAAGGGCGATACAACACTCGCAAGTCTTGGCGCAGTCAAGACAGGCAAAATTCTTGAGGTTTCGCTTGAAGAAATGTCAAGACCCGGCAATACTGCTCTGGAAGCACTTGAAAAAATGGTTTACTTTATGTATCCCGACCTCAAGCCAAAGTCTGCAACAGACACAACAAAGGCTCAGGATGCAACAGCGTCAAAGACTGACGCAACAACCGCAACTCAGGCAACAACAACCGCAAGCGATTCAAAGTCGGTTGCCGATAAGTATAATCTTACCATTACATCAGACCTTTCACTCAAGCAGGAAGATGAAAATGACACGGTAAAGGCTATGCAGCTCCGCCTTTATAACATCGGTTACATTGCCGACAAGGACAATGTGACAGGCTACTACGGCGAAGTAACAGCCGAGGCTGTTAAGAAATTCCAGAAAAACAACGGTCTTAAAGAAACAGGTACAGCCGATAACGCAACTCTTGTACTGCTTTTTGACAGTTCAGCGAAAAAAGCGAAATAAATCAGAAAATTGAAAATGTAAAATTATAGTCGGGAAGACAGTTTGCAAAATGCAAAACATTGTCTTCCCGACTGTTTTTTATATGTGATTTACCGATATACCGTAGCGGCGATCAGCGATCGCCATTTGATTTGGTTGTAAAACCAAATCAATAATAGATGCCGCAATAAAATTGTGACAATGCACGGTCGAACCGATTTTGCAATCGTTTCGATTGGCGGTCACTGACCGCCTCTACAATTAAACCTTAACATTACGGTGACACACCGTTAAAAAAGTTCGGGGTGCATTCGGCTGTAGTGAAAAATGTACTGCTGGGCGATGCCTGCGTACTGACCGAAATCGTCACCGTTCATATTCGGGAACAGCTTTTCCATTGCCCGTTTCATCCACACATCAATCGGAAAAGCCTCAATTCTGTGCATACCGAAAAGAAGTGTGCAGTCGGCAACCTTTTTGCCGACGCCCGTAATTTTCATAAGCTCCGCTCTTGCATCTTCATAGTCAAGCGTGAAACAGCTGTCAAGATTCACCTCACCGTTTGCAACCTTTTGTGCCGCATCAATAATGTAACGGTTGCGAAATCCTGCCCTCAGCGGTGCAAGGTCATCGGGCGAAAGCTTTGCAAGTGTTTCGGCTGTCGGGAACGCAAATTCTCCGTCACCAAGCCGTGTGCCGAAGTTCTCACACAAACGCTCAACAATGCCCTTGATTCGCTTTATATTGTTGTTCTGCGAAATGATGAATGTGCAGAGTGCCTCAAAAGGCTCTTGCCTTAAAATCCTTATGCCCGGGGCGTACTTTGCCGCCTCGTTCAGAACGGGATGTATTGTGCTGATTTCTTCACGGATTTTTCCGTAATCAAGCGAAAAGTCAAAGTAGCTGTACCAGATGTTTTTGAAGTCGTCAGCCGTTGCATTTTCAATGTACATATCCGTTTTGTCAAGGCTGACGGTTACGCTTTTGCCGTAGGCAACACCGTGAAAAGAACCGTCGTCCTGCGACTTCCAACGAAAGCTCTGACCGCAGTCGAGAGTCTGCGCAAGGTCAAGGTCATGCACATCGGTTATTTTGATTTTGTTGTCGAGTTCAATACATTCCATGATTTTCACCGCCGAAATTTTCTTAATAAAGTATATCACATTCGGGAAAATTATGATATACTTTATTTAAAATTGAAAATGGAAAATTGAAAATGGAAAATGAATGTCGGGAAGATAGTTTGTTTGTAAAACAGATTTCAGTCCCGACTGTATTTCAGACAGGAACTCATTGAACGCAAGCCTTGATGAAATATTTTGTTTAAACACATATGTTTTGATATGATGAAAACGGTGTGTTATAACCACTACATTAACTCAAAAGGAGGATTATTGTGAAAGAAACTATCTGCACAATTCCGATTAACGATATATTTATGCCGAAATGCGGTTGTCCGTTTTGCCGAATGGAGAGTATGCTTGAGGAGCAGTATGTAAAATTCATTACGGGCGATGCGATGATGGAGCCTAATATCAGGATTGAAACCAACAAAAAAGGCTTTTGTCACCGCCATTTTTCGCAGATGTTTGAAAAAGGACAAAAATTGCCGAATGCGCTTATTCTTGAAAGTCATCTTCAGGAAATTATTGATAACGATGTGCCGAAAAAGCTGAAGGGCAAGCCTGATAAGAAACAGCTTGAAGTCATTAAAAAGCGACTTGATTCGTGTTATGTATGCGACAGAATTGAGTGGGATATGCACCATTTTTGCGACACGATTTTTGTTGAGTGGGCAAAGGGAGAGGAGTTTTATAAGCTGTACAACGAACAGCCGTTTATCTGCTTTAAACACTACGATTTTATTATGAATGTTGCAACCCAAAAGAGCAAGTTGCCGTCAAAGCTTTTACCGCAGTTCTATGCCGAAACAGCAGGTCTTACAAAAAAATATCTGCTGTCGCTAAAAGAAGATATAACATATTTCTGCTCAATGTTTGATTACCGCAACCACGGCAAAGATTGGGGCAATTCCAAGGATTCAATTGAGAGAAGTATTGAATTTTTGACAGGTGAAAAGCCGTAAACGGCGAGCCGAATTTTTATGTTCGTGTAGACAGTTTGTGAATATCAAAAAACATATTATGCCCGAGCGAAAGGTTTAATTAAATGTAAAATTGAAAATTGAAAATGGAAAATTAATGTCGGGAAGACAGTTTG
>ERZ772901.76-NODE-76-length-90749-cov-44.306261_pt1 | contig 90749 bp, 96 predicted proteins | sample MGYA00512123_ERZ772901 | MGnify/ENA primary metagenome ERZ772901 (study PRJEB29015, sample SAMEA2737711) | human gut metagenome | biome: human gut; feature: human-associated habitat; material: faeces | place: China | collected 2012 ...
TCCGCCTCCAACACTTACGTGAAGTCGGCAGACGCGCCTTATATCCCCAGCCCTGCAAGGAACGGGGTTTTACGGCGCATTTTGATAAATTATTGTAAAAATGGAAATACATGAGAATTCTATCATGAATCCACCGTCAAACGCAAGACTTCAGTCCATCTTGTTCCTGCGCCAGCTGCGGTAGCCGTAGACCGTCCCCGCCGCGATGAACACCACAGCTGCGAGCGCGAGAAGCTGTTCCCAAAGCATCACCATCTCTCCTTTCTTCCGAAATCACTCTCCATTATACCATATACCGGCCCTCTCTGTACCAAAGTACGCTTCCTGGAAAAAATAACAAAATATGAAATTTTGTACGTCAGATTAGAAGGATTTCCCCGTTCAACAGCGAAAAGGGTAGGGTGGATAGTGGTGATAGACTATCCGATCCCTTTCGGGCAGTTGATATCCTTTCACTTCCTCAACTGCCCCAGCGGCTGACCCCCCAATTGTCAGCCGCTTCTTTTTTTGCTTTTACACCATCTCCGCCGCTGCTGCCGGCCCGTCAAGCTCCCAGACTTTACGGATTGCGACAAAAGTAGTATAATAAAGAAATATTAATAGTCCTAGTAATCGTATTCTATGCATAGGACCGCAGGAAATTACCGTGAGTATGTTGTTTATGTTGTTTGGAGGTCTTTCTATTGATGAGCAGTAGTCACAGTAGTCGCAAAGTGAGAACATTTTTTGCCGCCGCGCTCCTCGCGTGCGCAACAGCCAGTGCCGCAACGGTCTCGGCATCGCCGGCCGTCAAGCCAGCTGCCGTCACAGCGCACGTTTCCGCACAGGCAGCCACGCCAGTCGCGTATGAAGCAAAGTCCGCCGCGCTCAGCGGTGTGTCGGGCATGACCAAGCATGAAGCTGCTGTGACAGCACCTTCGGCCATGCGCCGCCATCTGCCAGCCGCCGCAGGATCGGGCTACGGCACGAATGCAAGGACCGAGAACAAGATCTCGCCGCTCTCACCTGTGACGCCGACTTCGCCCATCACCCCGTCGATTGACCTGCCCTCCATCATCCCGTCTCAGCCTGCACCGGGTGCCGGACAGACGACCGACGCCTACGCCGTCCGCACGGATTTCGGCAAGAGCAACCTGCACAAATGGAGCAGCGTCTACGGCATGGACACACCGTGGGATGAGAACGACGTAACCGATACGAAGAACTTCAAGAGCTCGACCATCGCCTTCCTCGACACGCTCAACACGCTCGCGCAGTCGGCCGGCGTCTCCTTCGTCCTCACGGGCGGCGCGGAGTACGGCTACCATGCCCACGGCACCTACTCGCACGAGAACGGCTACAAGGTCGACATCTCCGACTCTGGCATCTACGCCGGCACGACGGCCTACCGCGTCCTCACCGAAGCCCTCGCCCCGTTCAAGCACCACCTCTCCCATGAGTGGAGCAACAACCACTACGACATCACGATTTACCCCGCCGACTACAAGGGTTCCTACTCCGGCGCCGACCACGACAACTCCGGCGACGACGAGTAAGACAGCAGACACTCTACGTACAACGCAACAACATAACGCAACAACGCAAGATCACGCCAAAAGGCCCGCATCCGAGCAGCTTCCCTGCCGGATGCGGGCCTTTTATTCGTTATTGGCTACCATTTTATTCGTCGAACAAGCTCATCTCGTCGTGATCTTCCGCCTGCTGCTGCGCCGAGATGCCACGCGCCGCCCGGTAGGCTTCCCTGAGCTTCTCCGTGAGCTGCGGCAGGCCGCGCAGCACTTCCTCTTCCGTGCGGAAGCAGTTGCCCACCGCCGCATGCGCGTAGTCCACAAACGTGCCATGCCAGTTGCGCCCGTGCACCGTCTCGTCGTCTGCCATGTAATAGTAGTAATCCGGCTCCACCGGCACGAAGGGCTCCATGTGGATGCAGGCCGCCCCGCTCAGCAGGTCGCAGAGATGCTCCTTGTCCAGCACGGCTTCATCCTGCATCTCTGCCATCGTCATCTCCGGCGCATCCGCCGCCATCCGGACGGCATAGAGGCCATCTTCCGAGAAGAAGAATCTCATACCCGCGACCCCTTCAATGCAGAACGGCTCGCGCATGCCGATGTGCAGGAGCCCCGCGACCGCCTGCATGCAGCCATGCTGTCCTGCTCCATTCCAGACTACATTGTTCTCCATCCCATTCATTCCCTTCCTATCAGCTACATTGTCTCCGTCCATCGCAGGCATTGCCAGCAATCAGGCATCAAAAAAGGCTCCGCAGAACCCCGCGAAGCCTCACATAGCAAGTGGTGCCGAAGACCGGACTTGAACCGGTACGTTGTTGCCAACGGCAGATTTTGAGTCTGCTGCGTCTGCCAATTCCGCCACTCCGGCAAATGACACAGATGCGTCATCAACATAAAATATTCTAGCAGAGTATCTGCATCTTGTCAATGCCTTGTTAATGTATGGATTCCATGACAGACATGCATGTCATTCAGGTCATTCAGGAAAGCTCTGGTGCAACTGCCGGTCGATTTGAAAGAACGGTCCCGTGCCTTTATAATAGAGATAGTTGTTTATTAGGAGGGATATGATGCGGAAGATTGCAGTATACGGAAAGGGCGGCATCGGGAAGTCGACGCTGACGAGCAATCTGGCGGCGGCGCTAGCTGCTCTTGGGAAGAAGGTCATCCAGATTGGCTGTGACCCGAAGGCGGATTCGACGATCAACTTGCTCGGCGGCAAGCCGCTGCAGTCGGTCATGGGCTACATGCGGGAATTCGACGCGGAGCCCTCTTCGCTCGAGGAGATCTCGGCGCGCGGCTTCGGCGGCGTGCTCTGCATCGAGACGGGCGGCCCGACGCCGGGGCTCGGCTGCGCAGGGCGCGGCATCATCGCGACGTTCAACCTGCTCGAGGACCTCGAGCTCTTCGAGCGGGAGCAGCCGGACGTCGTGCTCTACGACGTGCTCGGCGATGTCGTCTGCGGCGGCTTTGCGGCGCCGATCCGCGAGGGCTATGCAGAGGACGTGCTGATCGTGACGTCGGGCGAGAAGATGGCGCTCTACGCGGCCAACAACATCGCGACGGCCGTCGAGAATTTCGCCGACCGCGGCTACGCGAAGGTCCGCGGCGTTCTCTTGAACCGCCGCAACGTGCCGCGCGAGGAGGAGAAAGTCCGCGCCTTCGCCGAAGCGCATCAGCTGCCCGTCCTCGCAGACATCCCGCGCAGCGACGCAATCAGCGAGGCTGAGGAGCGCGGCATGACGGTCGTCGAGGCGGCGCCTGAGGACCCTGTGAGCCAGGCGTTCTTCGCACTTGCGCGCGAAATCGTGCAGGAGAAGGCTGAGGGTTGACCAGATGATGCAACAGCAAGACAGTGCTTCAAGAGCTGCCTACTCGATCACCGTGCAGGAGCTCGCCCGCCGCATCGAGGAAAATAGTGCCGGTGGCATCCCGCCCGAGCTGCGCACGGACGCGCATCTCATCTGCAACACGCCGGCGGCCATCGACTTCAACTCGCCGGGCGCGCAGGGCTTCGGCGTCAAGCGTGCGGGGCTCAGCATCCCCGACAGCATCATGCTGCTCGTCTCGCCCGGCTGCTGCGGCCGCAACACCGCGGCGCTCTCGGGCAGCGGCCACTATGGCGAGCGCTTCGCCTACCTCGCGCTCGATGAGACGGGCATCGTCACGGGCAGCCACCTGCAGCGCATCCCCGAGGCCGTGCGCGCGTTCGTCGCCAGCCGCAGGGAGCGCCCCTCCGTCGTCATGGTCTGCCTGACGTGTGCCGACGCACTGCTCGGCACCGATATGGAGCGCGTCTGCCGCAAGGCCGAAGCGGCCGCAGGCGTCCCCGTGCGCCCCTGCTACATGTACGCGCTGACGCGCGAGAGCCAGCGCCCGCCGATGCAGGCCGTGCGCGAGACGATCTACGGCCTGCTGCAGCCGCGCCAAAAGTGGGCCCGTCAGGCCAACCTGCTCGGCTTCTTCACGCCGGTCGCAAGAGACTCGGAGCTCTTCTCGCTGCTAAAACAGGCGGGCATCCGCAGGGCCACGGAGCTCGCGTGCTGCCAGACGTACGAGGAATTCGCATCGCTCGCGGCCGCCAACTTCAATCTCGTCCTGAGTGACGAGGCGATGGGCGCCGCCCTCGCGCTCGAGAAGCGGCTCGGCATCCCCGCCATCCGCCTGCGGCGGCTCTACGAAACGGCCAAGATTGCCAAGCAGTATCAGGCGCTCGCCCATATCCTAGGCATCGCGCCGGAAGACTTCACCGCCGCGGAGGTACGCGAGCAGGCCGAACAGGCTGCTGACGCATTCTGCCAGCAGTACGGGCGCGAGACAGTGTTCGCCATCGGCAGCCGCCTCAACGCCAACCCCTTCGAGCTCGCGCTGGCCCTCGTCAAGCGCGGCCTCGCGGTCCGCGAGATCTTCGCCGTGCCGTCGGCCGCCGATGCCTTTTACCTGCGCGAGCTCGCAAGGTGCTCCCCCGACACGCGCATCTACTCGCTGCTCGAGCCGACCATGCTCTGCTATCAGGAAGACCGCGCCGTCACGCTCGCGCTCGGCGCCGACGCCTGCCTCTGCCATCCGCATGCCAAGCACGTGACGTGGAACGATGAGGAGCAGCCCTTCGGCTATCAGGCCGTCCGCGCTCTCTTCGAGCGCATGGCGGCGGCAATGTCGGGCGATGCGGCCGAAGCAGGCAGAATGGCATCTGACGGTTCAAGCGAAGCAGCTGAGCATGAGAAGCCCCACACCGTCTCCTCACTGCCGCGCCTCTCGCTCGCCCTGCCGCCGTTTGCGCCCGACACGGCCGGCGCGGCCGCCGTGCTCTACCCGCTCGGCGGCATGACGGTCATCGTCGATGCGGGCGGCTGCGCGGGCAATATCTGCGGCTTCGACGAGCCGCGCTGGCAGGAAGATGCGGAGCCGTCCGCCGTGTTCAGCGCGGGCCTGCGCGACATGGACGCCATCATGGGCCGCGACGCGAATCTCGTCGCCAAGATACGCGAGGCAGCCGCCAAGCTCACCGTCTCTTTTGTCGGACTTGTCAGCACGCCGGTGCCCGCCATCATCGCCACCGACTTCCGCGCCATCTGCCACATGGTCGAAAAGGAGACACGCCTGCCGGCCATCGCCGTGCGCACGGACGGCACGCGGCTCTACGACAGAGGCGCCAGCGCCGCTTACGATGCGCTCGTGCAGAAGTTCACGGCACCCCGCCCGCACGATGCACCGTGTACAGGGCTAGGCGTGCTCGGCCTGACACCACTTGACTTCTCAAGAAAAGAACGTCAAACCCTGCGCGCGCAGCTCATCAAGGATGAGGTGCTCGCAAATGGCGATTCGCTCTACCTTTTTAACCAGCTCAACGACTTCCGCGAGGCCGCACGCCTCAAGAAGCTGCTCGTCGTCTCGCCAACAGGGCTCAAGGCCGCCCGCCGCCTGCAGCGCCAATGGGGCATCCCCATCCGGGCAGAGCTGCCGCCCGCCTTTATCCACGAGGCGTTCTCCGGTGTACTGAGCCGCCTTGCGGACCTGCTGCAGGACAGGCAACCAAGCGAAGTCCTGATCGTGCACCAGCAGATTCTCGCCAATGGCCTGCGCCGCGCCATCCGTCAGCGCTTCCCCGCGCTGCCCGCGGGCGCCGTGATGGTCGGCAGCTTCTTCCTGCTCGACCGGGAACTCCAGCAGGAAGGCGACCTGCACTTCCGCGACGAGCGGGACTTCCACGCCTGCCTGCAGGCACATCCCGATGCAATCGTCATCGGCGATGCTCTGCTCGCGCGCGCCGTGCCAGAGCTGTTTGGCGGCACCCTCCTTGACCTGCCGCACTTCGCGCTTTCCGGCCGCAAAGCACCCATGCACCCATCGAGAACACTTGAATACGCCAAGAATTCTATCAGCAATTGAGGACTGAATCTATGAAACGTTTGAACATCAAGATCTACGGCATCGTGCAGGGTGTCGGCTTCCGCCCGTTCGTGAGCCGTCTTGCCGATGCCTGCCAGATACGCGGCACCGTCTGCAACAAGGGCCCCTATGTCGAAGTCTTTGCCGAGGGCGATAATGAATCACTGAAGCGCTTTGTCGAGGGCATCCCGAAGAAGGCCCCGGAGCGCGCGGCCATCCTCAAGGTCGACGTGCACGAGGTGACCGACGCCGCTCCGCCCTATGCGGATTTTGCCATCATCGAGAGCGCCAAGGAGCGCGGCGACATCTTCGTCTCGCCGGACATCGCGACCTGCGACAAGTGCCGCGCCGAGCTCTTCGACCCCAAAGACCGCCGCTACCTGCATCCCTTCATCAACTGCACGGCCTGCGGCCCGCGCCTGACCATCCTCGAGTCCATGCCGTACGACCGCGAGCGCACGAGCATGAAGGAGTTCCCGATGTGCGAGGCCTGCCACGAGGAGTACGTCTCGCCGGAGAGCCGCCGCTACGATGCGCAGCCCATCTGCTGCAACGACTGCGGGCCGCAGGTCTACCTGCTCGGCCACGAAGAAGTCCGCGGCGCCGATGCCATCCGCGCCGTGCGCCGCGTCCTCGCATCAGGCGGCATCGCGGCCATCAAGGGCATCGGCGGCTTCCACCTCGCCTGCGACGCGACGGATGAAGCGGCCGTTCACCGCCTGCGCACACTCAAGCACCGCCCGCAGAAGCCCTTTGCCGTCATGATGCGCGACGAGGAGACGGCTCGGCGCGCCTGCCACCTCGAGCCGGGCGAAGCCGAGATGATGACGGGCCACCAGAAGCCAATCCTGCTGCTGCGCCGCCGTGAGAACAGTCCGCTCGCGCCGAGCGTCGCGCCGGGCAACCCAAAGGTCGGCGTCATGCTGCCCTACGCGCCCGTGCAGATGCTGATCTTCGACTACCCCGAAGACCATGAGACGCCCGAAGTCCCCGCCATGCTCGTCATGACGAGCGGCAATCCCTCGGGCGCGCCGATCTGCCACAATGACGAGGAGGCCGAGGAAACGCTCGCGCCGCTCTGCGACGTCATCCTCTCGCACGACCGCCGCATCCGCCTGCGCGCCGATGACTCCGTCATGGACTGGTTTGCGGGCAGGCCCTACATGGTGCGCCGCAGCCGCGGCTTCGCCCCGCTGCCCTTCATGCTCAGCGCCCCGCTCAAAGGGCAGGTGCTCGGCATCGGCGGCGAGCTCAAGAACACCTTCTGCCTCGCGAGCAGCCACCTCTTCTACCCATCTCCGTACATCGGCGACATGAGCGACCTGCGCACCGTGCTCGCGCTCAAGGATTCCGTCCAGCTCATGGAATCCCTGCTCGAGAACCGCCCTGAGGCCATCGCCTGCGACCTGCACCCGCGCTACAACACTTCGGCCGTCGCCGAGGCGCTCGCCAAGGAAGCCGGCGTGCCGCTCTTCAAGGTCCAGCACCACTACGCGCACATCCTCTCCTGCATGGCCGAGAACGACCAGCAGGCGCCCGTCATCGGCGTCTCGTTCGACGGCACGGGCTACGGCACCGACGGCACGATCTGGGGCGGCGAGTTCCTGCTCGCCGACTACAAGGGCTTCCGGCGGCTCGGCTCCATCGAGCCCTTCTCACAGGCCGGCGGCGACAAGTCCTCGCGCGAGGGCTGGCGCATCGCCGTCAGCCTGCTGCGGGATACGCTTGTACGCACGATGGCAGGCCGCAGCGAGGCAGATGTCGATGACGTCTGGAAAGAACAGTGCCTCGCGCTCGGCCTCTGTGACGAGAAGGAATTCGCGGCACAGTCCTTCATGCTGCGCCAGCACGTCAACTGCATCGAGTCGACGAGCGCCGGACGCCTCTTCGACGGCGTCAGCGCCCTCCTGGGCCTGCGGCGCAAGTCCACCTTCGAGGGCGAGGCCTCGATGGCCCTGCAATTTGCCGCTGAACGCTGGACGGGGACGGCTGACTCGCTCGGCCTGCCGCTGCACGAGGCAGCAGACGGCCGCTTCCTGCTGCCGACGACGGCGCTCTTTGCCGCGCTCTACACGCGCCACCAGCAGGGCCAGGCGGCTGAAACGCTCGCCTATCTCTTCCACCAGTCCCTCGCCGAGATGATCGTCGCGGGCTGCGAGCGCGCCCGCAAGGAGACGGGCCTCAGCACCGTCGCCCTGAGCGGCGGCGTCTTCCAGAACCTGCTGCTGACGCGCCTAGTGAAAGAAGCCCTCGAGACGGCGGGCTTCCGCCCCCTGCTGCACAGCCTGCTGCCGCCCAACGACGGCGGCATCTGCGTCGGGCAGGCCGCCTTTGCCATGTACGCCCTGCAGCGGTGACGGACTACTCAAGCCCATTTGCCCCTTTGACCCATTGAACATAGAAAGGAAGTCTTATCATGTGTGTCGGTTTACCCGCTAAAGTCGTGCGCATCCAGGATGGCATGGCGCTCGTCGACGCCTCCGGCGCCCGCCGCGAAGTCTCTGCCGAGCTGCTCTCCGACATCGACCCCGGCGACTACGTCATGGTCCACGCCGGCGTGGCCATCGCAAAGATCACGGAAGACAACGAAGATGAGGAGGAGGTACAGGAATGAACGCAGCTGCCGCAAGGGACCGCGCCATCATCACCGGCTATCGGGGCCCGAAGGTCCGCATCATGGAAGTCTGCGGCACCCACACGCACGAGATCTTCCGGCTCGGCATCCGCAGCCTGCTGCCCGAAGCGGTCGAGCTCATCTCGGGCCCCGGCTGCCCCGTCTGCGTGACGCCCGTCTCCTACATCGACGAGGCACTCTATCTCGCCGAAACGTGCCATGCCACCATCTGCACGTTCGGCGACCTCGTGCGCGTACCGGGCACAGCGGGGACCTTAGCCGAGGCGCGCAGCCGCGGCGCCCGCGTCCAGGTCGTCTACACGCCGCTCGACGCCGTGACTTACGCCGCCGAACATCCCGAAGAAGAGACCGTCTTCCTCTCCGTCGGCTTCGAGACGACGACGCCCGCCGCCTGCCTCGCGCTCCGTCACGCCGAAGCGCAACACACGGCGAATTTCTCCCTGCTGACGGCCAACAAGACGATGCCCGCCGCCTACACGGCGATGGCCAGCCACACGGACGCCTACCTCTACCCCGGCCACGTCTGCGCCATCACGGGGACAAGCCTGCCCGAATCGCTGACACGAGAGGGCATCTCCGGCGTCGTCGCAGGCTTCACCGCCGGCGAGCTCCTGCGCGCGCTCGCCACCATCCTCGAGAAGGTGCAGGCAGGCAAGCCCTTCTTCGCCAACTGCTATCCGCGCGTCGTGCGCCCCGAGGGCAATCCCGCCGCGCAGGCACTCGTCGCAGCGTACATGGAGCCCTGCGATGCCGAATGGCGCGGGCTCGGCGTGCTCAAGGAGAGCGGTCTGCAGCTGCGCGAAGCCTTTGCCGCACGCGATGCGCGGAAGCGCTTCGCCCTGCCCGCGATGACGGGCCGGGCCAACCCCGCCTGCCGCTGCGGCGCCATCCTGCAGGGCCTCGCAAGACCCGTGGACTGCCCGCTCTACGGCAGGGCCTGCACGCCGGACCACCCCGTCGGCGCCTGCATGGTCTCGCGCGAGGGCGCCTGCTCGGCCTATTATCTCTATGGAGGGTTATGATCATGACTGCTGAATTCCCAGACGATGCCCGCATCACACTCGCGCACGGCGCGGGCGGCCGCCAGACGGCCGCGCTCATCGCGCGCGTCTTTGCGCGCCACTTCCAGAACCCCGACTTCACCGCCGACGACGCGGCCATCCTGCCCGTCGGCGACTTCGCCACGGGCCGGGCCGCCTTCACGACGGACGGCTTCATCGTCTCGCCCTGGCAGTTCCCGGGCGGCAACATCGGCAAGCTCAGCATCTGCGGCACGGTCAACGACCTCGCCTGCATGGGCGCCGTGCCGCGCTACCTCTCCTGCGCCTTCCAGATTGAGGAAGGATTCCCGCTGCGGGACCTCGACGCCATCGCCGCCGCGATGGCAGAGACCGCCAAGAAGGCCGGCGTGCGCATCGTCGCGGGCGACACGAAGGTCGCCGGGCGCGGCCAGGTCGACGGCGTCTTCATCACGACGACAGGCATCGGCGAGCTGCTGCCGGGTGCTGAGCCCTCCGGCTCGCGCGCCGAGGCCGGCGACGCCATCATTGTCACGGGCGACGTCGGCCGCCACGGGGCCGCCATCCTCGTCGCGCGCCGCGACTTCGCCATCGATGCCGCCATCACGAGCGACTGTGCACCGCTCGCCGCGACCGTCAGTGCCCTCTTCGCGGCCGTGCCCGACAAGTCCGCCATCCACACGATACGCGATGCCACGCGCGGCGGCGTCGGCACCGTGCTGCACGAGATTGCCGCCGAGAGCCACGTCGGCATCGAGCTCGATGCTCCTGCCATCCCCGTCGCGCCGGAAGTTCGCGGCGTCTGCGGCCTCTTGGGGCTCGAGCCGCTCTACCTCGCCTGCGAGGGGCGCCTCGTCCTCTTCGCGCCGCAGGCCATCGCCCAAAAGCTCGTCGAGACCCTGCGCGCGCTGCCCGACTCGCGGCAGGCGGCCATCATCGGCCGCGTCACGCAGGACTTCTCGGGCCGCGTCGTCCTGCGCACGGAGATTGGCACGAAGACGCTGCTGCCCGAGCCGTCTGGCGAGCTGCTGCCGCGCATCTGCTGAACCCCTGCCAATGACCAATGAACTGAGGTGAATCCCTTGCTCAAGCGAATCTCTCCTGCACCCGAAGCGGACGGCATACCGGCTTCGCCCATGCTGCACGCGCGCGAGGCCGCCTTCCCCGCGCCATTCCCGCACGGGCTCGAGTACTCGCCGCCCTGCCGCGGCACCTGGAACATCGTCCACACGGGCATGCTCGTTCCCGAGTCCCACCAGATCTTCATCTGCGCCTCCGGCTGCCTGCGCGGCGTCGTGCTGACCGCCGCCGAGATGGGGCTCATGGGACGCTTTTCTTCCATTGAGCTTCGCGAAACCGACCTGACGGGCCGCGACAACGAGCGCCTGATCCTCGCGGGCGTCGCCGACATCCTCGCGCGCCTGCCGAAGAAGCCGCGCGCCGTGCTGCTCTTCCCCGCCTGCGTCCACCACTTCCTCGGCTGCAACCTGCGCTACGTCTACCGCGAGCTCCGCGCGAAGTACCCGGACATCGACTTCGCCGAGTGCTTCATGGACCCGATCCGCCAGACGCGCCACCTGACGCCCGAAGAACGCCTGCGCCGCGCGATCAGCCGGCTATTGCCCGAGCGCCCCAAGAAGAAGCAGGCCGCCTTTTTCGGCAACAATCTAAAGACCGCCCCCGAGAGCGACGCCTGGCGGCTGCTCAAAGAGAGCGGCTGGCAGATCCGCGATATGGCCGGCTGCACGAGCTACGCCGAGTTCCAGGAGCTCGGCGCCTCCTCGCTCAACCTCTACACGAATCCCTTCAGCCTGCCCGCCGTGCGCGACCTCAAAGAGCGCCTGCAGCAGGATTATCTCTACCTGCCGCAGGTCTGGTCGGGAGACGCTATCGAAGGACTGCTGCAGGAGCTCGCCCACCGCATCGGCGCAGACGTGCCGGACTGCCGCGCCGCCCGCGAGCGGGCCGAGCAGGCACTTGCCAACGCACGCAGCATCATCCAAGAGACGCCAATCGTCCTCGACCTGACCTTCACCTTCCGCCCCTTCTCGCTCGCGCACCTGCTGCTCGCGCACGGCTTCCGCGTCAAGGCGATCTACGCCGATGCGATAAGTGCAGAAGAAGAGGCGGACTTCCGCTGGCTGCAGGAGAACCATGGCGATACTGAGCTCTGGCCGACCAAGGCCCCTGCGCTGCGCCTTTTACCGCGCCCGTCCCATCCAGCTGGTCCCCCCGTCCTCGCCCTCGGCCAGAAGGCGGCATTTTTCCAGAACACGCCACACTTCGTCAACATGGTGGAAGGCAGCGGCCGCTGGGGCTTCTCTGCCATCGAGGCGCTGGCCAGTGACATGGTGGCGGCCTACCGCGAGCCCAAGGACATCGAGGCAAACGTCCGGCGCAAGGGATTAGGAGGCCCATCACTGCTATGAAACAGACTGCCCGCATCCTCTCTACCTATTCAGCCGATACCTTCGGCGTCTGCTCTGCGCTCTACGAGCTCGGCGGCATGGTCGTCATCCACGACCCCTCGGGCTGCAACTCGACCTACACGACGCACGACGAGCCGCGCTGGTTCAGCAAGCCGAGCCAGATCTTCGTCTCCGCCCTGACCGAGCAGGACGCCATCCTCGGCAACGATGCCAAACTCATCGCGGATATCGAAGCAGCAGCCAAAGAGCTCCACCCGCGCTTTATCTGCCTGATTCCCTCGCAGATCGCCCATATGATCGCCACCGACTGCCGCGCCATCTGCCGCATCCTCGAGAAGAAGACCGGCATCCCCGCCTTCACCTTGCCGACGAACAGCATGCACTACTACGAGCGCGGTATCTACTTCGCCTTGCAAAAGCTAGCCGACCTCGCCTGCCAGTCCCTGTCAGAGTCGGACGCCGCCCCAGCGCCAGCAGCGCCCGACTGGCTCAGCGAGGAAAGTCTCGCCCGCTGCGTGCAGGCCAAGGCCCCTGCCCCGCTCTGCGTCAACGTGCTCGGCGCGACGCCGCTCGACTTCGCCATGAACGGCAGCATCGCCTCCATCCAGCGCTGGCTCGAGGCGCGCGGCTGCCGCGTCACGAGCTGCTGGGCCATGGATTCTGACCTCGATACCATCCTCGCCTCGCACCGCGCCGACCTCAATCTCGTCGTGAGCTACGGCGGCCTCGGCGCCGCGCGCGTCCTGCGCGAGCACGCTGGCATCCCGTACCTTGTCGGTCTCCCCTTCCCGCAGCTGCAGCCAATCGATACACCGAGCAATGCACCGAGCAATGCCCTTGCAGGCAGACCGGCCTATATCATCGGCGAGACGGTCTTCGCCGAGTCACTGGCCCGCGCCCTTGAAACGGCACTTGGCCTCCCTCGCGCAGCCATCACGGCCATCGTGCCGATGGAGACCGACAGCGAGCTCCTGCAGCCCGGCACGCTCTGCCTGACGGACGAATGCGAGCTGATTCCCCGCCTGCATGAGGCAGGCCTCATCATCGCAGACCCGCTCTACGAGCCCATCTGCCCAAAGAACGCCGCCTTCGTCCCGCTGCCGCACATCGCTTTCTCCGGCCGGCTCTACGAGAAGAACATCCCCAATCTCATCGAAGCCGCCCCCTTCGCAGCTTTCGTGCAAAAAATCCTGCGCACGCTCCGGCAGAATGATGTATAATAGTGCATATCACAAGCGAAATCATTTCTCATTTGCAAAGGAGTCCTTATGCTGCTGACCATTGCCCACACCTTCGCCTACGCGCTGATCCAGACGTTCGGCTTCTCGATCTTCACCCTCGCCCTGCAGCGCCTCGGCCGCCTCAAGCGCCTCTACCGCCTCAAGGCCTTCTTCTTCCTGCTGCTCATGAACGCCGCCGGCACGATGACCTACGGCGAGACCGCCTGGCAGCAGGTCACCACGCCCATGGCCGCCGCCCTGTTCCTCATCGGCATGGCCTTCTTCTTCGCCAGCCACCTCTACCTCGGCTGGAAGCGCCTGCAGCGAAAATGACGCCATAGTATAGATCCATAGTCCCAAGCTATCATTTATGAAAAAGAAGTATTTCACATCGCCCCGCATCCGTGTCATAATATAGATAAATAAAGCGAAGCACAATTCATAAATGACGGATATAGAAAGGACACGATACTATGATGGATCTCTGGTTCAATCACGTAAAGAGCTATACGCAGGATATCCTGGCTGAGAACGCGGACAATCTGAAGCAGTTCGAGACTCGTCCCGGTATCTACTCCAACGTCGACCCGGCCGACCTGCGCGACGTAAAGGCCGCTGACTTCGACCTCCTCGAGAAGAATTGATCACTACACCTTCCATATATACACATCCAAAAAGAGAGCCGCATGTTCCGATGAGCATGCGGCTCTCTTTTCTATTCTTATTCCGGACGAGCTGCACCGGCCTCAGCCTCGCGCTGACGGTCGAGTTCCTCGAGCTCCTTGAGTTCTTCCGCGCGCTCCGCGTCGGGCTGCTTGCGGCGAATGAACATGGCGTCCCCAATGTATCATTAAGTTAAGCAAGCCACTGCCTACTATATATAGCATTACGCCGTTGCCGCCGCCTTACCGGTCTTGCCCTGTACCACGCCGAGGATCCCGCTACTGACGCCCAGCGCCGCTTTTACGGCAAGCGGGATGACGAACGCGTCACGGATCTTCACCCAACCAGTCTCATTTTTCGCCTGCTCCTGCACGGTTGCAGAAAAAAGCTCTGCGTATGCCTCGATCGCAGGCATACCGGCCTCAATGAAGTTGTCGAGGAACTTCTGCTTCGTCTCTTCTACGACATCGAGAGCACCCTCTTTCATTGCTTCGAGCGCTTTGTCGCGCATATCGGTCCATGTACTCATAATCAATCATCCTTTCTATTATTATCTATCATCTCGAAAACAACAGAATGTATACCAAAGCGCCATCATGTGTCTCCCACATCGTGTCTGGTGACCATCCCAGTACACAACACGCGTCAAACCGTGCTTGTATACACGCAGAGCTTCGCCAACATCCGGCGACTGCCCTATCCATTCGCGACGTGCATCCGTCAACCAGCTAACAAAAGCAGGCACATCTTCAATCTTGATGAGGCCGCGCCATTCTCCACGAGCTGCTGAGCGCTCCATCTTTTCGCGCTCTTTTCTTGAATCCCGCCTGACACATCTCATACGCGCGTCTGTTCGTAATCTGTCACTCCGCGAGCGACGGCGCGGGCGAAATCATCCTGACAGTTCTGCAGCAGATCCTCATCCCCCTCATTGCTGATAAAGCCAAGCTCAACCAGCACAGCTGGCATCGCCGTGTACTGAAGGACAAAAAGCTTCGGATTGGCCTTCACGCCTCTATCGAGCATGCCAAGCGCGTCCACGATTTGGTCTTGGATACATATCGCGAGCTTTTCACCTGCTTCTCCATTCAAGGCATAAGCAAACGTCTCTACACCGCGAGCTTCCTCCGCTTCGGCGCTGTTGCAATGGATCGATATAAAGATGTCAGCTCCCCAGGCATTTGCCGCCTCTGTGACGGTGGGCCCTTGACGATCCGCATATCTGCTGCGCCCAGTACTTGTCGGCGCAAGGTTGTCGCTCTGCATCAGCTCGCACGTGCAGCCAGCGGCTTCTAGATAATGCTTGACGAGTGCGCCAACACGGGCGGCAACTTCGCACTCGCGCAGGCCTGTGCGCGGGCTGACAGCGCCGCTGTCGTAGTCAAGGTCGTGCCCCGGATTAATAAATACCTTCATTGTAGTCACCTCATTCTACAATCTGCCAGTCTTCTGCGAGTAGGTCCGCCTGGGATGCCAGCCAGCCAAGCTGGACGCCAGACGTGCCCACAAAGGCAACGGCGCGATTACCGACGGCGTCATGCTCTGCATTGACCACTTCGCCATGTGCATTTTTATAGCTGATGCACATTGCCAGTTCGATGTACTGGCCCTTGCCATTCCAGCCTGCACGACTGCACTTGTGCCCGAGCTTCATCGCTTCGATGGCTTTACTAAAAGATACTCCTGTAACTTTTTCATCAAGTTTCATTTTGTTTCGTCCTTTCTTTCCGTCTTTTCCGTTGATAGCTGCTGTAGTGTCTGCCGCAGCCTATCCGGTATCGGCACACCAGCTTTCGCAGTATTTTCCAATATACTCAACCCTTCATTCCCCAAGAAGAACCAGATGACCGCTGTACAGACAATCTGCTGCCCCGTCGTATTATCAACAAAATGCGCGAGACTCACGAGTAGGAGGATGAGTATCTTCTTGCAGATGCCCCGGAAGCCCGTCCGACTGTCGAGCATCAGCCGAGGATTGATGTATGCGGCAATCACCCCCGTGAGATAGTCGATGACCATTGCCCAAACGAGTGCCTCAAGTGCTGCATTCCAAGTCCCGAAAAAATACTCACTCACCGCCCCCGCCGCCCCTGTTACCGTGCCCCACACCGCCTCTTTACGCACCGGCAGCATCTGCCGAATTAGATCTATCACTTCATTCATAGCTTCTCCTTTTTCTTATACCTCCGTCTACCGCTCCAATCAGCGCTCTCATGCTTTGCTAAGGATATCTTTAATCTCCTCCGCCGTATATCCCAGCCTGCAGATTTTCGCATTGGGATTTCTTCTGTATTCATATTGATACTTTTTCTCGCTTTTTTCGTCGGCTACCACCTTATGCGTATCGTCCTCTACGCCGGTGCCTTCAGCCTCGCCAAGGTTATACCATTCTTTTTCGGTTGCAAGCAGAGCTTCAAAATCCTCTTTCCATATCTCTTTTGGAAAATGTGTACGCACATATTCGTAATCTGCACGTGTGTTCAGGTGCTTTGGGTATCCTCTCATCACGCTTCTCCTCCTCATTATGTGAAGCTGTAAAAAGTATTGATTTTCTTGATAGTGGCCTGAAACGGTAGATGGTCTTTGTACTTTTCAAGTTGGTTCTTGAGCACTTCCGAGCCTGTGAAGATCACTCTGCGCTTCCCGTCGTGCTCTATCTGGATAGTGATATACTCTGTGTTCTCGCGCTTCTTGCTTTTCGACTTTCGATAGTTGAGTATGATAATTTCTTGATTGAGCACATCGGACAGTGGAATTTTATCGCCATCCAACGCCACTTCTTGGTTGAATTCGCTAAACTTTTCCAAGCCGTTCTACCTCCTCTAGTGTCTCGCTGAAACGGATTGCCTGGCGGAAATGATAGCTCCGCGCCCATTTCAAAAGCCCATTCACACTGCCAAGGCGTGCCCTCGCTTCGTCCACATCTACTGTGCCGTTTTCGATGTTCTTGCGGATTGCCTTGACCGTCTGCCGCTGCTTTTTCGCTGTCCGCTTGCGGAGCAAAACCAGCCCAGTATGAAAGTAGCGATAGCCGACAAAATCGACACCCTGTGATGTCGGAAATACTTCTTTCTTGCTGAGTATCAGCCTTAGCTTTCCCCACAAGAAATCCTGTATTGCCTCCGCATATGTGTGAAGCATTTTCTTATCGTCAGAGAATAGTAGAAAGTCGTCGCAATACCTCACATAAGCTTTTGCGCCCAGCGCATGCTTGATGAATGTGTCCAGTTCATTCAAATATAAGTTGCCGAGCCACTGACTCGTGTAGTTCCCGATTGGAAGTCCAACCGCTTCTCCGGCTTTATCTCTCATTGCTGCTGCTTCGAGTTTTTGGATTTCTCGTGGGATGTCCTTGCAAGTGTTCCCTGCTTTCCGCATGCGATAAAGCATAGTAAGATTTTTCTTTCGCGTATCAATAGAAGCGATGATACCTTCCAGTATCTCAAGCACTTTGTTATCCTTGATTTTATGCCTGACAATTTCATTCAGGATCCTGTGATTGATATTGACGTAGAACTGGGAGATGTCAAACTGCGCACAGTAACGGTACTTTTTGGCATAGATACCACATCTTGTCCCTGCTTCGTGCTGCCCGTGTCCTTTGCGGCAGGCGCAACTCCCACTGTACATAAGATGATCCCAGATAGGAGCGAGCACATTCATCAGGCAGTGATGGATAATTCTATCAGGGTAGAACGGCAGGCAATAGATGAACCTTAGCTTCGGATCAAATAGCGGATATACATAGTATGGCGATGTGTGGAAATCGTTCAGGAGCAGCGTCTTGATTTGGTTCACCGTTTCTTCTTCATGTTCTTTTGTGTAGAGAATGTTCCGCTTCTTTGCCGGCGTCTTTCGGCTCCTGCTGCGGCATGCGTTCGCAATTCCCCAACGGATATTCTCGTCGCATATAATCCTCTCCCACAAACGCCCGTGTCGTTTCATGTTTTCCTTTCCCGTGGGAGTGACGTTCTCTTTTTGGTACTAGCCACTCCCACGCTCCGTCGTGTGTTTTGCCTCTGAGACAAGGGCAGGCGGCCAGCCGTGGAGTCAAGCACGCACCATGCTATTACTGACCCTACGTATCAGACGCACTGCGGCAACCGTAGTTCGCGTTCACGTTGGACGACACGTTGTTACAGTTCGCTGACTGCGAACCGCACGACGCACCGTTATTCCAGTTCGCGCCGAAAAGCAGCCTCTGCGCCGTCTGCCCTGTTTTTGCGGAACGTCCGCCGCCCTAACCGGGCGGTGGACGTTCCGTTTCTCGTTTTTCGGTCTTCATGTTTCGCTTATCTCCTTTCACGCCTGACGGTGCAACGGCTCAGACGCACCGCGGCAACCGCAGTTCGCGCTCACGTAGGACGACACGCCGTAACAGTACGCCGACCGCGAACCGCACGACGCACCGTGAGACCAGCGCGCGCCGAAAAGCAGCCTGAAGAGATTTCCGTAGGTCTGTCCATACCTTTTGTCATCCACAGACGCACTATAGACAGAGTCTGTCCAACCGCTTCCGTCAGCAAAGCCCAGGTCATTCCCCCACTGCCAGAGGACGCCGCAACAATCTTCCAGGCCGATATCGCTGATCATGCGCCTGCCCGCGGTGTCGACGTGGCCACCCGTCGTATTTGGATCTGCTGATCCCTTAATGTTTGTACCTTCATTGCTCCCTCTTGCGGCCATCTGAAATTCATAGCGCCAAGGCAATCGCTTCCCCTGTCGCATGAGTTGCTCGAGACTTGCTTCGCCGTGCCACTTCTTTTCCGAAGCTCCGTCCGCCCAGGCGCCGCCATAGACGCTGACAAGCTTTTTCCCGTCCCAGCTGTCTCCGTAAATATCCAGCCAGGTATCCGAAAATCTGTCATAGACCATGCTTTCGGGCTCTGATTTCGGCCGATGGTAGAGATCCCACACCGAAGCTGGGAGAACGTCGCCGGCCACATAGCCCGTAAGTGCGTGGCCATCAATTGTCCCTACGTCTACGCAGAGGCAGTGAAAGCCGCATATCTTTCGCGTCATATCTGCGTCATACCTCTCAGGCACCGTCGAATTTGCCGAAAAAGTGAATTGCGGCACGACGTCCGCCGTGCTGTAGATTGCGTATAAGTAGAAGTCTTTTCCTGCCCGGTTTGCTGGATTCGCTGGATTCGTACAGCACTCCCAAACTACCTCGCCATCATTGACCTTTTCCCCTATCGCCTGCGGCCATTCCGGTGTAAGCGTTGCGCTTGTCGTACCTGATGTGGTTGCCTTATAGCAATAGATTCCCTGCTCGTCCGTCGGTGTGACATAGTCTCCCACCGTATAGCTGGTATTCTTGCTCCAAGTTGTCGCCTTCAAATCCCAGTTTGCCGCCGTATCAATATCAAACGTAAGTGCGGACGTGAGCTTATGTCCCTTGCCATTGATATTCAACCACAGAATATTCGGCGTCTTTATCGCCCGCTTACCGCTCGCTGCGAACGGCGTGTCCAAAGTAAAATAAAGGGGCGCACTTGCAGTTCCGATTTTTCCTTCCACTTCGGCAAGTGCAGTCTTTGTTGCAAGCGAATCGATTATCTCTGCCAGCCTGCCCGCGAAGTCCTCGCCCTCGATTGTTCCTGCATGCACTTCTGCCCACCGCTTTTCGCTCGTGCCGAGGCTCTGCGTCTTATCCCCTGCTGGGACGATATTAGGGTACTGTTTGCTCATATTTTCTTCTCCTTTCATCCTGCGTTTTCGGCCGGACAGATGTCCTCTGCTGTGTCAACTGCCCAAAGGCGTGTTGCCTTCGCGTATTCTGTCGGCATCAGATCATCGTTGAGGTCCCGCTCGAACGTGTCCTGCGTGGTCATCGCAGTCTGTACCCATTTCCCACTCGTCGGCGGATACTCCCCTGTACTTTGTGCAATACACCGGTACGTCGTGCCATCGGGGAGCATGACCTGATCTGCCAGTCGATAGGTCCTTGTATTACTATACATAGTCGCAACGCCACCTACGGTTGTAGCTACCGCTTCAATATCTGCAAGGATTTTCGCTGCGCTCTTTTCGCTGGCACTTGCATTTCCTTCACTGGCTTTCGCGGCTTCTTCACTGACGGCCGCGTTTCCCGCGCTAGTGCTCGCGCGGCTCGCCATTTCAGATGCCGTTTCCTCTGCTGTAAAGATTCGTTTCTTCAAATCTTCACCAGTCTCGTCACTGCTGATATCAATGGTAATGGTTCGACTTAAAGTTTCTTTCAGCTCTTGTACAATCATCGTCAACTTGTCGCAGATTGACTCAATGATAGGGAGCGGGTACTTCTCGCCGAGGTCCTGCTGCTGTTCGAGCGGCGTCTGGCGATAAATGACAATCTTCTGTGTTTCTTGGAGTACGCCCGGCTGCTGTGATTCTGCCGGTTCCTGTCCCGGTGCATAGCCCGGATAGATGACAGTCTTTGCTGTAATGTCAACGTAGTAGTCTTTTGTAAGGATACTCTCTTCGCCGGAAAGCTCGTCATAGACAGCAGCCTTGACTGTGTCTGCATCGACGGCGGCGAATGTGTATGGAAACGTTTTCGTTTTACCGTCTCCTTTGTAGATAACTTTTGTCTCGCCGTTATTAACCATTTCCTTTGCCTCCTTTCCGCCATTAGAAAAGCCCCGCATGTTCTGCGAGGCTTCTCTTGGTTGGCTATAATATTACTATAGCATCTTCCGCGACGAATAAAGTGCTGCCCGAAATTATTTTCCTTTTTTCTTTTTCTTCTTGTTTTTCGGTGCTGGGTCCGGTTTCTGCGGAACTTCCCGCCCTACCGGCTTCTTGTCGAAGACGATCGACCAGATGATATTCTTCCAGCCAGCGTCGTAGCGGTTGTCGCTGTCGTTGAGGTACTGCATCGTGCCAGTGATAGCATCGGCCATGGTCGAGGTGATGCCGGTCCTGGCAGCAGTCAGGGAGCTCAGCGCATTGAGGCCGTGGCGGGCAATCTCGCTGTTGGTGATGTGCTTGGCCGGCTGGCGGTACTTATCATTTTCCTCGAGCTTCTTGAGGTACTCCTGGCGGGCCTTGCCTTTTTTCTTCTTCAGCTTCTCTGCCTCGGTCTGGTGGCGCTTGGCCTCCTGTGCGTCGACGGCCATGTTGTGGCTGCTCTTCTTGGCCATGAGGTCGATTGTCTTGGCCACCTCCTCGAAGGCCCTGCCGCCCACAGAGAACGGCGAGGCGCTGCGCCCATATGTCGTGCCGTCGAAGATGGCCGAGATGGCAAAATTGACGACGTCGCGGATGAATGGGAAGCCGCCTGCTGCCGTCGAGAGCAGATTCTTGGCGTATGTGTTGAAGAACCGCTGCCCGAGCGGGATCTCGATCTTCTCGCTCTTCCCGGTTTGTGGATTGATGACGGTACGGAATCGGTCTTTGTCGTCGTCGCCATCGAGTCCCAGTGCAAACTTGATGCTGATCCCGATGAGTGTCATGATGACAAGCCGATACATGACTGACTTCGCAAACGGCGCCCAGCGTCCGATGAAAGACGGGTTCGTGCCGAATCGCGCGTGACGGTAGTTTGCTAAGATGGCGTTGAACTGCGTGTTGAAGAAGCTGTAGAATGTCGTCGCAAGCTTCAGGAAGGCATTCTTGTTGCGCTGCAGAGACGACTGATCCATCGTCCGGCCGCTGCCAAACGTATCACGGATGGCCTTGTCGGCATCCATAACAGACCGACGCTCAGCCTCCTGCAGCATCTCTTCGTCCGTGTAGATGGGCAGGTCCATCGCATCATGCAAAGCTTGCTCCGCCTTGAAGAGCTCCTTCTTGATCTCCTTGATCTTGGCCGCTTCTTCCTTCGTCATCTGCTCCATCGTGGCATCGCTATGCACAGCAAATGGGGACTGCTGTGCCGCCGCGCGGTCTTGTTCGTCGGCGCTGTGGCGGCGTTCCATGTCCATGCGGATGTCGCTGACTTTCTGGGACTGGCTAATGATATCGGCCTTCAGCTTTTCAACGTTCTGTTGGGCTTCCAGAACACTTTGCTGGTGCTCAGCATTCTCCCTGCGGACCGCCGCGAGGTTGTCACTATAGGCGTCACGGTACGACTGCACCCAGAGCGGTGCAGAGAGTGCCAGGTCGGAGTAGAGCATCATGTCGTAAGCATGGTTGCGGATCAGCTCGAAGACACGATAGTCGGCTTCAAAGAAGCCTGGTTGGCTGCGGATATCGCGATCCAGAGAGTTGATACGATTCTGCATGAATGCAGATCGCTTCAAGAGTTCCGTCGATTCTTTCGGGTTCGCATAAAAGGACACGATGGCCTTCATCGCGTGCAGGCTACCGAGTTTTTCCATGACTGGCGCAATGTTCGAGACGTTCTCGACGACGGGCCAGATGCGGTAGCCCATGATGGCCATGACAGAGTTGCTGCGCAGCCAGTTCAGGCCGCGCTCCAGCATATTGGCCGCTTGGTTGTTGTTGTCTTTCACGACCTGCCAGACGTCCGTCGTCCACTGCTTCAGTATGGTGTGATACTCGCGCCCCAGCGTGTTCGCCACATGCGCTTCAAAATCTGGATGATTGACCAGCCGGAAAACATCGCGGGCCGCCAAGCGGAAGGCGATGTTGTGGATGACAGACTGGACATGCTCAGGAATGACACGGAACTCAAGCAAGAGTGGCCGGCTGATGTCGTACTCCGAACGCGCTTTGGTAAAGCCTTGGCCAGTGCCAAGGACCATCGCGCCGGACATGCCTTGCTTGGCAATCTCATTGGCATTCTGATCAGCTGCGCGGCTGGACTTCTTCGGATTGTACGAAAGCGGATAGTAGCCGCCCTTCATCTTCATAGTTGTCTTCTTGCCATTCTCCGTGACGGTCACATCAAACGGCTTTGCTTCTACCTTTTCCAGGCGGACACCATTCAGGTTTTCTTCCACCTTCACAGTATCATCCCAGTAGGTGTTGATATGGTCCCAGATATCCTGTACAAGTTGCCAATCTTTGGCGGTCATATGCTCTTCTACAAAGCTCACTACGTCTGCTTCGTCAATGCCCAGGCCGCCAATCAGGCGCTGCCGGTTCGTCTCGTTGCCGAGGTTCAGTGCCATGCACAGGATATTCTCCTTTGACATGAGTTCCTTGCCATCAGCTGTCTTGAGCGTGTACTTCGCATCCTTCCAGTGACGGCGTTCCGAGTGAGAATAGCCGGACAAGATGGTCTGCAGGTCAGTCAGCTCTTGCTTGACCATGCGGCTCTCTTTCTCAGCTGCCCGCTCATAGATGCCGTAGATGTACCGGTGGGCCTTCTTGCCCAATGCGTTCAGAATCTCCTCCGGCTTGATAATGGCGGCCAGGCCTTCCTGCCCATATCGTGCCAGACCCTCACCGGCAAACGGAATCTTTGCCAGTGCATCGTTCCAACCCATGCCGCCCGTGTCTTCTTGTACGCGATGACGGTTGACGCCGATCTTGCGGGCATCCGCTTCATTGTCGCTGATGATTTCCTGCACAATCTCGTCAATCGTCCGGCCGCCGATGGTCTTCATCTTGAATTTGTCGCGACCGGTCGTGTAGAGAATGGTCAGCGCTTCAACGCATTCTTCCAGTTGGCCGACGTTGAGGTCCTGGTAGCCACGGAAGTCCTCGCCTTGCTTCTCAATCTTAAAAATCTCCTCCGGCGTGTACTGGCTGTCCAGGCTTTCCTGTAGACGGCTGAACATCGTATGCAGGTCTGTCATCTCCTCGCCTTCGCCCAGCTTGGCGTCCGTGCGTGTCAGGCGCAGCAGATAAGCCAGATGGCGCAGCCAATAGCGCTCCTCGCGTGGCAGACGTACCGACTTGGCCTGCAGCATACGCTTGGCTTTGTCGAGGCTGGCCTGTACTCGCTTCTGCATTTGGCGGGCTTCATTCGCCATGGCCATTGCATACGCCTGCCGCTGCTGGGCCATCATCGCACTATCCCAATTCTTACCGCGAATGGCCTGCTGGACTGTCCTGGCCCACTTCTTCGATTCTCTCGTATACAGCGATACGCTGCACGATTCGTGGATAGGCTTGGTGAGGATGGCACGTCTCGCCAGCTCGCGATAGACTTTCATCTTGCCCTCATTGGCCTCGAGGACAGCCTTCTCGTTGGCCTTGTCGGCCCGCGCCTGCTCCTTGATTTCCTGCATCGTCTTCTGCAGGTCTTCCTTCGTCGCGGCGTGGATCATGCGCTGGATGGTCTGATAATCTTCTGGACGCCACTTGGCCGAGAAGCGCAGCTTGTTGATGGCTTTCATGAGCTCCTTGACTGCGCTCGAATCCTTGTCGAGCTTCAGGTCGATGTCCTCCGGCAAATCCTTGATGCGCTCTTCGACGGACCGCATGGCGCGTTCCGTCTTTGTCGTGATGGTCTTGACGAGTGCCTGCTTCTTGGCAAATGCTGTTGCTTTCAGAGCCTCGAGCTTTGCACGATACTCGCTCGACTCCATGGCTTCCGTCACAGCCTGCTCAGAGAGATGGCTCTCTGTCAACTCTCGATCCAGCTCCTGTGCGTAGGCATCCATGTGTTCTTTCAGCAGGTCCTCCAGCGCTGGCGCGTTCTTGAGTTCTTCTTCAAAAGCTTCCACGCTCGGGTACCAATTCAGCACGATAGACGTATCGCCTCCACTGGCGAGCACGGCCTGCTCGGCCAGGTAGACGTTCTCATTCTGGAGCTCCTTGCGGAATGTCTCCCGTTCATGCTGCATACGGCGCTGGAATTCGTGCTCTTTTTCTTCCGTAAGGTCCCTCATGACCCGTTTCTGCAGCTGCTCCTTGGCTTCTGCTATCGCCTCTTCCTGCCAGCGCTTATAGGTCTCTTCCTCGGACTCGTCGAGCAGCTTCTCGCCGCCCGCCTTCGTGACATCGCGGTACCGGTCGTCGAGCGCCATCTCGTCAATCTCTTCTTCGGTGGCGATCATGCGGTCCATGACACGGCGCACCTGCAGGCTCGGCTTCGCGCCGTCGCCAATCACAGCCCGATAGATGTGGATCAAGAAGGAGCGGAACTTGCGGAACACGGCGCGGAGCCCTTTGGCTGGTGCATGGCCATCATGCAGATACATCTCAAAAGCACGAGCGAAGCGCTCCTGTTCCCAGATGCGCTTGAGCTTCTCAGCTTCATCGATGTCCTGATGTTCCTCGGCATCGATGATCTGCTGCTCCCGCTGTCGAAACTCTTTCTCCCACGGTGTATTTTTATACTGCTTGGCATCGCCCTTCTTCCAGGATGCCCAGTCCTTCACGACCGCCAGCTCTTTGGCCGAGATATCATCGATGACCGCCAGGTCTTCAAGATCCATCAGGAACATGTGGCCCATTTCATGCAAGAACGTGGACTCGTCCGCACTCTCGAAGAGCGAGATGATGCGCTGTCCGTTCGACATCTGCGCGATAGAGCCATGTGTTCCCTTTCCTCGAGCCTGATTATATCCACTTTCGTCCTCTGCAGATGTATACTTCGTTGCCGCCTTGTTTATTCCAAGTGCTTGCTGTATACTTGAAATAGAAGGAGAATGACTGGTGGTCATGGCGTGGTTGCCGCCTGCGTTGTCAGCGCGGATGGGGAAACCTGGATACCGACGCACGCCAGCTTCTCTTTTATTTTTTTCTAACCACGTATCGATGTTTTGATCTGTACTATGAAAGGCCGTGCGAACATAGACCAATCCATCCTTTGCAAATTCTGCAGCCACACCATACCATTTCTTAGGTGTGGCTATTTTTAGTGCAACAGATTCTCCACGTGGCCTTCTTGCCTGTCTTGATAAAACAGCTTCCTGAATCCCGTGTTCCATTCCCTGAAAGAGTTGGGTCCACTCCTGATCGGATAACGGATGATTCCCGTTCTGAACATGTACAATATCATCTGAGGTAACGCGAACAATACCATCATCAATTCGATAATCAAAGTAGCTCTTTCCCGATTTCCCCTGCATGACGTTTTTTACGAATTCAGAAAATGTAGATGCTGGATTCCTGTACATAGAAGATTGCTTATACCCAGAATCATCATCCGCGCCTTCAATCAACCCGTACCGCTCCCGCATATAGTCGAGGGCGGTATATTTTTTACCGGTCTTCTTGCTGATGATATCGGCCACGATGTCGGCATGGCGGGCAAAGAGGATGGCGTCGAGTCGGGCAGCGCGGGCTGTGCGGCCGCCGTCGATGTCGACGTTCGCGAGCTGATCACGGATGGCGCGGTAAACCTGGAAGCCTTCTTTGGTGAGGCCCTGCGTCAGCTCCATCTCGACGCCGTTCAGGGACTTCATCGTGCCCTTGATGGCCTCGAGGTGTTCGATATCCTTGCGCAGCTCGTCGATCTCTGGCTTGACTGCTGCCATAGCCTGGTGCTCTTCTTCGGTCGTCGGAATCCATCCCTCTAGTTTTGGCGCGGACGGGTCGCCGGTCACGACGGCCACAGCCATGTCCTCGAGTTCTTTCTCGGTCGGCTGGCGCTTGAACGCCTTGTAGAAGGCCCGATACCATTCGTCGTTCTCTGTGAAGCGCTGTGTCTTCTTGTTGCCCTGCTCGTCCTCGACTTCCATGAGCTGGCCGCCCTTGCCCATGCCATCACGCAGACGTTCCAGTACAGGGCCAATGATCTCCTGCAGGCGGTCCTGGCGCTCTTTCATGGCGGCCGACCAGCCTCTTGCCGGGTTGGCCGGATCACTGTAGATGGCCACAGCGGCCATATCGCGCATGGCCTGCTCCTCTGTCGAGCTCTTCTCGTGCAAAGGGAAGTATTGATCGAGTACGGTGTTGATGAGCTCGACCTGTTTATCAATGGACTGCTGCTGCCGCTTCTGCATGTCCTCGATGATGGTCTTGGCATCCCGCTGCATCCGGGCCATGCTGTCGGCCTCCGGTGAAAAGGAGACGTTCTGCAAGAACTCCGGGCTCGTGCCGGCCTGCAGGAACTGCTCCGTCGGCACGAGGATCTGGCCCTTTTCTTCGATGGCTGTCTGCAGCTCGTCATTCGAGATGCCCGCTGTCTTGGCTACAGCCTTGAGGTTCTCGAGACCACCGTCCTGCTGCATGGCCATCTCGGAATCAATGTACGTGTTCGGATACTCTGTATCCTTGAGCTGCTCGCGCAGGATCTTCTTCTGGACGTCTGGGGCCTTCTCCTTGAGGTTGCCCTTATCGATAGCCTGCTGCAGCTGCTCGAGCATGACGGTGCCAGTGTAGGTCTTGCGGGCATTCTCGCCATACGTCGCCTCGAACTTTGCCAGGTGGCGCATGGCTGCCGTCTGTCGGAAGCCCGACGATACTGTGCCACCCGTAGCGCCGAGCAGGCCGAAGCCCAGTGAGCCAGGGATGGCCTGCAGGGTGCTCTTGCCTGCCCGCTCCAGGATTTCGCCCGGGCCATAGATTTTGTTGCTCGTATCGCCGGTGCTCCACTCCATACCGTTGTGGACCATGTCGTCCGAGATGGACTGCAGGCCTTCCTCGCCTGCCTCGGACGCCGTGATCTTGAGGACATCCCCTGTCCGGTCTTTGAGCGCATTCAGCACCTTTTCACGCGTCAGCATTCTCGAGCCTGTCTGCTCGATGATGTCGCCGAAGACCTTCCGCGCATGCGGTGCACCGGCCAGTGCCCGCGTCACGACGCCGAAGTTTGCCAGCTCGATGCCCGCGTTGAGCGAGCCACCCAGCATGGCCCAGCCTGCTGCTTGATTCTCCGTCAGCAGGGGGTTGCCATTCTCGTCCTTGAGATCCTTATACTCGGCAAAGCGTGCGCCAATCTCTGGACGCGCCATGCCCGTGAAAGCACCGAGGCGCAAGCCTGTGCCGGCTGCTGCCGCGATGAGCTCGCGCCTTGCGACTTGTGCGAGGAAACCGCGTCCCAGGCCATAGACAAAGCCGCCCGCTGCGCCGACAGTCCCGCCCACTGCCGCACCGATTGGCGTTGCCACTGAGCCTGCCGCTGCGCTGGCTGCGGCTGCGATCACGGCCATCGCCGTCGCCTCGCGCAGGGACTCCGAAGTCGACTGCCACATCTCCGGTGCCGACTCCGCCACGCCGCCCACGATGGCGGCAATCGGATTCTCGAGAAACGACGGCGCTGCCAGTCGGTCTTCCTCGAGCTGCTTCTTGAGGTCTTCTGCCCGCTGCCGGTCGTTGTCGTCCGCCGCGCCCATCATGATCTTGTACTGCAGGTTGTCATACTCGAGCTTGACGTTGCCGCGCTCTAACATCTTCTGCCAGGTATCGATGATGCCATGCGTCGAGCGGACAGCATCGAGGTTATGCAAGGCGATAGCTGCGCCTTCCTTGTCCATATCCGCCACGCCCTGCAGCTCCGGGAATTCCTGCCAGACGTCGTTGATATTGCCGCCCGCCGCATCGATTTTCTGCTTGTAGTGATAGACATCAAGTGCCTGCTTGTATGCCTTGTTATCCTGCAAGAAGGAGTCAGCAGGGATGCCGGTACTCGCTTCAATCTGGCGTGCCTTGGTCAGCTTCTCCTCATCTGTCATGAAATACTCGAGGTTTGCATCCGTGCGCTGCAGTGCCTTAGCCGCATCGCCCAAGATGGAATCATCTGTGCGGTCGGCATAGTTCTCAATCAAGCTACGAGATGCCTGACGGAACGGGGACCGCAGCACATTCTCAACGGTCCCTTCTGTTGCAGCTCCTGCCTGCTGGAAGTTTTTATACGCATTCTCCTGTACTTGATAATTGCCAATCGCTTCGGACTGCTGGATTGATGCATCAGTGTAGGCCATCTCCAGCTGCTGCCCGCGCGTCTTGACATCCTGCGCATTCTTCTCCATCGTCCAGGCAGCATCTGCTACGTCCTTGACCGTCTCTACAGCTCCTTCTGCAGCTTCCGTTGCCATCTCGGCCGTCTGCCGGTCGCTGTCTGCCTTCTGTATCTCATAGTTCCCTATTGCTGAGATAAACTCATTTCCCAGGTCTTCCACTCGGTCAAGGATGGAGCGGTTCGCGGCTTTATCTGCCTCTGCCTGGGCTGCCGCTTTTTCATCCTCGATTTCCTGCAGACCTGCCCGTACTTTCTCAAGATCCATTACTGCTCCTCCTCTTCATCAATCGCTGTGCGCCTGTTTTATGTAATAATCGGCCTCTTCTTTTGAGTACCCATATTTGCTGATCAAGTACCACGCAGCTTCTTCATCATCGGCTGTGACCTCTATTGCATGACGGGCCATCTCCAGGGCATCCGAGCTTGCGAGGTTGTCACCACTGCCCATCTCACCGATATCCTGCAGCAGGTTTGCCGCCTTGTTGTACCGGCGCTGATCCGTGCGCGAGATGGTGTCATTCGGATCATCCATGCGCTCGTAGTATTCTTTCACCTCGTACCTGGCGTTGTTGATTTCTTTGACGGTATACTTTGCGCCGCTCGTGCCGACGACGGATGTCGAGCTGCTCTTTCGGCCGCTGCTCCGGCTGCCAGCGGGGAGGCCCGTATTTCGATTGACACCGAACTTCGACGCAGCCATGCCAATCAGTGTGTTCTTCTGCTGCAGGTCGAGTGTCGTATCTCCTTCGACAAGTGCTTTGGCAGCCGAAAAAGAGCCCGCTGTATCGACTGCATGTTCTACATCATCAAAGTAATTCTGCTTGTCCTGCTTGTATGCTTGTGTACGGTCCTGCAAGGCTGCTTCTACTGCGCTTCTCAAGCTCTTTTCCATTGTAGGATCGTACATCGTCCCGCCCGATGCAGCCGTGCTACTGCCTCCGCCCATATAAGCGTTCTCGTCAAAATCTCCGCCGTCATCGCTGAAGTGGAAGTTGTCGCCGTCTGCCCACTGCTCATTGCCATAGCCCGCATATTCATTCAGCGGTTTCAGGCCGACGTCAGCCGCATGTTCCTGCAGCCACCGCAGGCGTTCTGGATGGCGAGCCAAGCTATCCATCGCAATGTCGAAGGCGCGATTCTCGTAGTGCTTGCTCCCTGGATTGTGGCCACTCGTCGAGCCGCCCGCCGTGACGTAGAACGGCTCATAGTCATCCTGCTGTCCAAAGGCCTGCTCATAGAGGGCAGCCAGGGCGTTGAGTTTCGCCCATGTCGAGTGGTTGAGGTTCGTGACTTCGCCTTCCTTGCCAGGCTTGACCGTGTAGTAGATTTTCTTGGATATATCGATGCCACCACTGCCGCCTGCATTCTGTTCGCCTGCCGGCAGCTTGCTCATGACGCTATCGACGTACCCCTGAATAGACGGCCCATTCGATTGTGGTGCATCCCATGAGCGTCCCCAAACATCTGTCGTTTCTCCCTTCACATAGCGCTTGGCGTTTTCTTCGCCTGCATACCATGCTACCATCGCTCCTGCAGGTCCGTACTTATCGTAGTACTGGCCCAGCTTGTATTTACCGACGGCACGCTGCGCCGCTTCGTCGTTCGGATCAGCGCCTTCATATCCGGCCTCTTTTGACCAAGACGGCCAGTTGTCAGGCATAATCTGGTAGATTCCCACAGCCCCAGCCGGTGAGACGGCTGTCGAATCTCCCCCTGACTCCTGACCTTCAATGGCGGCAAAGAAGGCTTCTTTGCTCGAGGCACCTGACGTTCCCTGTCCCCCTACATTCCGATAGGAGTTCTGCTTGATGAGCTCGTTGGCCTTGTTCCAATCGAATCGTCCCGTCTTCGGGTCCCAGCACTGGTTGACGATATCATCTGCTGTCGTGTAGGTCTTGGCCACGTCCTGTTTCTGCTTGACGGATCCGTAGAGCTGGTTGTAGACGTTCTGGTCCATCTTGCCGCGGTTCACCTGCAGGATCTGCGCAGCCCGGTCGTAGTTACCCGCGGTGATGGCTGCCGTCGCGGCCGAAGCGACCTGTTTTGTGATGGCTCCCATCAGCTCAGACTGCATCTGCTCGCCGGTCCAGCCGCGCTTCGCGCCGTAGGCCAAGATGATGCGGCGCGTGTCGTTCTCGTAGTTCGTCAGGGCGTTCGTGACGTCCCAGGTCATGCCAGCATTCTGCGTGTTGATGTTGAGGGCCGCCTGATAGTCCGCCTGCTCGGTGCTCTCCCGCTCCCGGTTCTCCTGACCGGTGGCGATGCGCTGGTAGTTGAGCATGTTGTCGTTCAGCGTGGACTTCAGGGCATAACGGACGCGCGGGTTGTAGTCCTTGGCAATCTCTGCCGAGGTGTCCTGGATGGCCTGTGTGACGCGGTCTGTCAGGCCCTTGGCCTTCTTGCCTACGCCGAGCGTCATGAGGCCCTGCTCGCCGTAGAGCTGCTCATTCAGCGAGGTCATGATGCGATTTCTCGCGTCCATGACGTCGGCTGCATCCTCGTCGTCCTGCTTCTGGGCGAGCACCTTCGTGGCCTGGCCGATGGCTCCAGAAAGCGCGTTCCATTCCTTGCCGCCCGTGCCGTATACTTCCAGGTCTCTCGGAGCCTGCACAACCGGTGGGTTGATGGTGTTCGGATTGACGACGGGCTGGTAACTGCTGAATTTCATGTCGTTTCCTCCTCACTCAAAAGCGGAACGGGAAGTTCACTTTGCCATTCCGGCTGTAGTAGTCCGGCCGGATGTCCCAGCCCGTGTTCTTGCCGTAGGATAAGACCGGCTTGCCATACGTCAGGTAGCCCGTACCCGAGACGGTCGGGAACTGCCGGTTGGCTTTGGCCCATGTGTCTGCCGTGGTCTTCTCGTTGTAGTACTGGTACGCACCGCCCGTGCTGCTGCTCGAGGCAGCGGCTCCGGTATCCTTCCAAGGCTGCGCGACGCCGTAGACGCTGGCCGCTGTGCCGAGGATGGTAGAGAGACCCTGCCACTTTGCCGCCCGCTTGACATTGCTCGCCGCAGCACGGCTATTGGCTGCCTGGGCTTCGTAGTTGCTCTCTGCTACGCGCGAGTTGTAGTTGTCGTTGCGCTGGTTGGAGAGCAGGGTCATCTGATCCTGCAGGTAAGCATCGTTGCTCGACGAGAGGATATCCATAGCCGAGCCGCCGAAGTTCAAGCCGGCCGCGCCGGTCTGTGCCCGCTGGCTGCCCTCAATCAGACGGCGGCGCGAGCGCAGCTTGTCGGCCTGCGCGGCGTAGTTGTCGGCAATCTGTTCCTGCTTCTTGCCCTCGATTCTCGCGTTCTGTTCCGCCGCATCCGCCTGGGCGCGGTAGGCTGCTTCCTGCTGCTTCGCGGCCTGCTGCTGACTCCGGTACTGGAGCGCACCGCCGAGCGCCGTGAGTCCTGCAATCACACTACACATGTTTAATCCCCCTTGATTTCAAACGGATAGAATTTCTCTCCATGGATCTCGAATGGTTCTCTGAATTCTGCCCCGCACCAGGCGAGCCATTTCAGCGCATCCTCGTTGAATCCTCCTACGGCGTTGTAGAGACGCCTGTATTTTCTTGCCCATCGCTTCAAGATGACGCGTGATTCCAGCGCGAATGGCAGGAAATGGCGCTTGACTTTCTCCGTGCCGAGGCACCAGATCAGCCGGCCGGGCTTCCCTTGGATTTCCCGTTTTCCCCACACGGCGATGAGCGCACCGCTTCGTTTCTCCTGCGCCGCCCACACTTCATCACTCATGTAGATGGATTCTCTCACCTCTCGCGCGATATCCCGCGTCCAGGCCGAGATTTCCCTGCTGTCGACATCTCTGAGATTTTCATAGAGTTCTTCTGCTGCGGCCTGCTTTTCTTCTTCTGTGCGCAGCCGCTTGATACTGTACGCTTTAGCCACCAAATGTCACCGCCCTTATGATTGCTGAGAGTGTAAACGGATAAGGTTCTGTGTGGCGGATGCAGACGCGCCCGAGCGTGTCAAAGCCTCCGATGGGGAGATTCACCCGCTTATCGCCGGAGAAAAGCACCGCTTCGCCGAGCTCAAGCCGCCCGCTCTCGTAGATGATGGGTAGTAGATTCCCGCCCGATGGGCCAACCTCTCCGCCATAACTGTTCGTAAGGCGCAGGATTGCGTTCGTCACGGCCTTCTTCCTCCCCTGGAGCGTGCCGGTCTCCGTCGCCCCCGCATCGAAGTTTGGCTGTTCCAACACCATTGTGTAGGGCAGACCGACAACGATGTCTTTTGACGCCTGCGGCAGGATGATTTTCCCGTCCACCACCTTCATGGGCTCGAAGAGGTAGCCGTCGCCGATGGCACGCACGGTCTTCCCTTCCAGGTGTTCCAGGCCTTTGATTTCCGTCGCTGCATCCTGCAGGTCATAACGCACGGCAGCATCCAGCATGCAGTAGTCTTCTTGGTCATTGCTTTCGCCACTATCCGTATCGAACCGCTCAAGATAGCGGACCGTCTGTCCGTTCACCTCTCGCCGTACGACCAGGTAGACGAGATCGTTGTTCCCGTCGCTGATGGCCGAGACAGATTCTACGATGCCGTCCGTCTTGATATGGCTCCAACCGAATACTTTCTGATCTGTGAGGTACGTCAAGCAGAGCAGTATGCCGTCATCCCGCACGAAATAGAGCGTGCTGTCCGGCTCCTGCGCATAGTCTGCTTCTTTGATTTCATGCCCCTTGATGAGGTGCTTCGCGAGAATCGTAAGATCTGTGCCACCGTAGCTGTCGGTATCATAGCTATATCCGACATCCCGCACGATTGAGCCGCGCCTCTGGACGTAGACGGTGCGCGAACCGATACGCAGGGGCGTCACGCCAGAGATGCCGTAGTTCTCCTGATTCCGTGGTGTAATGCTAGTCGGCTTGACGGTCTCGGCTCCCGAGATGGACCATGTGTTGCCCTCCGTGAATATGAGCAGGTCGTTCCCTGCCGTCATATGCTCAATCTCGAATGCTTGCAGAGAGAGCAGGTCAGCCGTAATTCCGGAGTCGTCCGTCACTGTTCCTGATTCTTTATCCACCTCAAAATTCTCGTAGTCACCGCTCCGGCTCATCCAGATTCGCTGCGGATGCTTCGCGCATCCACCGAGCACGAGCCGATCCTGGAAGAACGTCGCACAGCACGGGAAGCCATCCACTTTATTCCATGCACTGATGTACCAGTCCGACGTAGCTTCTGTACTGCCAAAAGCCTTCTCTCGTGTGACAGCCGTCGCTGATGTCGCCGAGGTGACGGCTGTAATCTGTGCGTAGCCTGTATGCGTGTATGGGTATCTGGAGAGATCCGCCGTACATGTACCGCTCGAAATGGAGACGACGACACGCAGCAGCTCATAGTCGTCCACACTTCCTGACTCTGTTGGGTTCGTGTCGTCTTTTGCCGTGTAGGCGCGCAGCTGCTTCCATGTCGCTCCTTCATCTGTACTTTTCTGTATCGTGACTGTTCCTGTCCAAGTGCCGTGTGTGATGATTTTCCATGTCGTGCCAACCTGAATTGGCGCACTTGTACCACCCGTGCAAGTGACAGTCGTCCCGCCGATTTCCTGCTCCAGCTTCACCCACGCACCTACATGTCCATCCTGGAAGACGTTCCCTGTCGCTGTGAGCGTGACGGTACCGTTCGCAGCCGACGGCGCTATCTTTATCTTCTCGTCCGCATTGATGTCATTAAACGCCGGAGGCAGCCAATCGATTTCTTTGAGTGCCCATGTGGTATCTCCGTAGCGCATAAGCTTTTCTACCGGATGCGTCCCCGAGCAGATATAAAGTACGTCGATGGACTGGACGAAGCGAAGGTTCGGCAGGTCATCCAGTGTATATGGCGTGGCAATCTCTACGCCAAGGTATTTACCGCCGCGCCACACACGTACATAGCCCGCGCCAAATTCCAGAAGATAAGAGAGCGAGGCCGTGAAGCGGAATTTATAAAGCCGTACTTTCCCGTTCCCCTTCGTCGTCCCGCAGTAGAGCAGACCCGGACGTTTTCTTACCGCGCCATATGGCCGGATGTTTGCATTTTCTGCCTGCAGCAAGGATAGCTGATACTTTTCTATGTCGACGCGGCTTGCTACGTCTGCAGAGATTTCGCCGCCCGTGAAGGCGGGCTGGATCGCATAGTATTCCGTTGGCTGCACTTCTTATCCCCCCTTTTAAAACCTTGCACGCACATAGCCTTCCGGATAGCGCGTACGACGTTGTGCTTCTACGACGCTTTCCCACTTGGCTTGCGCTACCGACATCTGTGCGAGCTGCAGGTTCGTCTGCATGAGGTTTGCGTTCCCCGTGAGCGCCATGGCGATATTGCTTGCCAGTAAATGCGAGAATCCATCAATGAATTCTTCACTCATCATATCCGGGGTCTTGATATCAGCCGTGTAGCTGCACCATGCCTTCCCCACATCTGTGATCACCGCACGACGGACGCCTGTAATGGCTGCGATACGATAATCACGCGGATGCTCTTCTTTGTATGGTGCCATGCCTTCTTCGTAGACGTAGTAGATTTTCAGGCATTCTTCCGGGTAGGCGTAGACGTAAGCGAAACCGGGCACGGTTTTGTCGAGCAACGCAAGCTTCGTCTCTCTTGCTGCGAAGTTCCAGTTGTACATGCCGAGCATCCTGCGCCGTGTATGCTCGTAGTGGATCTTGCACTGCTTTGCGGCTTCACTGCTTTCGTCCATACTGATGATGCCGCCGACCGCAATATGTGAGAGTGCCATATTGCAGATGTCTGTATTGGTGATTGACATGTCTTCTCCCTCCTTTGCAAAAGGCGCGAATCAATTCGCGCCTTTTGCAAAGGACAGGACTTTGAAAAGTCCTGTCCTCACAAGTCACCAGTCGATATTGTCGTCCACGACGAGTGCCGCGCTCACCGTGCCAGCCGTGTAGGTCGAGGTCACGACGAGACGCATATAGCCGAGATCGCCACGCGGTACGCTCACCGAGAGCGGCACTTTGTCGTAGGTACCAAGCACGACAGGTGAGGTGAAGGCCTCGTCCTTCGCCGTCTGAAGCACGGTCTTTGCTGTACCGCCTTCCGAACCACCCTTGACGCGCAGCACGAGGTGCAGCGGATCGCCTGCATCTCCTGCGCCCGTCTTGACAACCTCCGAGGTGATGTCTTTGGCTGAGAGCGCCTGATTTTCAAAGAACTGGTTTTCGCTGTCAATGATCATGATGATTCCTCCTTCCCATTAGGCTGTAGCGACAGCCGTCTCCGTTTCGGTGATGGCGTCGCACTTCTTGATTTCAATGCCCGAGAGGTAGAGCCGCGGGACGTCGTTCATGATGTCCTGGCGCGTGACGTATACGTTGTTCTTGTCGAGCAAGTAGAGTTCGAAGAAGTTGTATACACTGTCCGGGACGTAGAGCACGACTTTCTTGTCGCGGTTCTGGATATTTCTCACGCGGTTTTTCGCGATGATGAATTTCTCCACAAGCTTGAGCTTATCCGCGCTCGAGAGAGAGCCAAGCTTCGCGCAGTCGATGTTGCGCACGGCAGCATTGGCACGGATATCCTGGACGGCCATGCCGACGTCCCAGGTAAAGAGCGTCGTGAGCGCCTGGTATTCACGCCCGTCTGCGTCCGTCACGGTGTTCTCGCCGAGATCGCGCATCTTGAGGCCCGCCTGCGAATGCTTTGGAAAGATGCCCGTCGTTGCGTGCGATCCCCAGCCGACGAACCAGGCCGAGGTGTTAAGCGCACTCGTGTTGGCCGTGCCTGCGGATACGACCTGATAGCCCGCTTCATTCTTCTCGCCGCCCACAATGTTGTAGCGCATGGAGAGGCCGTTGAACTGATCGAGCGTGTCCTCGCTATCGCCGTAGAAGATGTTCGCGGCCACCGCGTCCGAGAAGCCCGCGACAAAGGCGGCATCCTCACTGCGGCGGAACTGTTCTTTGTCCGGCGCGAGCTTGACAGCCATCACGTCAACCGTAGAACGGTCTTCGAGCGTGATGCAGGTATCCTGTACCTGGCGCGTCGTGCTTTTGTGGCGCTCAACGCCGCGGTTGATGTGACGCACAGACGGCGTCGGAATGGATGCACGGACGGTCGTACGGTTGCCGGTCGGCAAGTTGCCTTCCTTCCACACGATATCCTGCATGATGGGGTTAGAGTTCATCAGCGCCTCCACGATGAAGTCAATGCTCCCATCGGGGGCGAGTCGTTTCTTCCAGTCCGTCAGCGTGAGGGACTGTGCACCGAGAATTGCCATTTTCTAGTTCCTCCTTTTGGTCAGTAGAGATTGAAGTTTGTATTGCCATAAATCGGGGCTTCACCGCCTGCACCGCCGCCCGCACTGTGGCCGCGATCCTCACCGATGAGCTCCCCGAGCATCGCCATCGCTCGAATGACTTCTATGCGGTTCCCCGCGCCGGTTTCATCAAAAGCCTGCCTGAGGCCAGGGATTTTTCGGTCGAGTGCCTCCATGGCCACGCCGCATTTCGCAACGGTCGGGGCGAAGTCCGCGCCGAGTTCCGTCTTTGCATTCTCCGCCCATTGGGCACGCTGCTGCTGCATCGCCTGCATCGCAGCTTCGGCATTGCCCTTCATGAGATTCATGCCATAGGACGCAATCTTGCTCGCCTGCTCCTGCGTGAGGCCGCACTCTCTTGCGAGTGCGCCGTATTCGCCCGCGCTTTTCTCGTCGTACTCCATGCCTTCCGGCACGACGGCTTTGAAATCATAGGTCTCGGGCGCGCCTTCTCCCGCTTCGCCTTTCTGTGGCGCGCTGCCCTCCGTCCCTTCCTCGCCGCTAGAGTTTGTCTCTCCAGCAGGTTCTAGCGGCTGCGGATCCGAGCTTGCACCGCCCAAGATAGATCCACCTGTATTGTCGTCGCCCGATTCGCCTCCTTCAGCGAATCTCTGCGGAGAGAATTCAAATTCGTTCATGTCGTTCTTCCTCCTTTGCCTGTTCTTCATAAAGTTTGTCGATGTGGTCTTTGTAGGACCAATATTCCTCTTCGGCGATCTGCGCACTTTTTCGTCCCGGCTTTCCGAGACGCATGATATTCTCACGGAGGACAAGGCCAATCCGGCGCTCTCCTTCCCAGACAAAAGCCGTGTTCGGCTTGCTTTCATCCGGGCAGGTAGTGCCAAACATGTGGCATCTCTCCAAGAGCCGCATGTAGAGCCAGCGCCCGCGCGCATCCGCAATGAGGTATTCCATGCTCTCCTTGTCTTTCTGCGCGAGCTCCTGCGCGATGATTTTCCCGAGCTTCTGCCGGCGAGCCTCATCCGCACTGCTGAAGGTGTATTCCATTTCCCGATCTCCTTACAAGTTCTGTGGTGTGCCCATGCCGTCCATGCCCATGAGCTGCTGCAGGGCCGGGTTGCCGTTCGCTGCCGCTTCCGTGGCATTTTTGGCAGCCTGCGCAGCAGGCGCTGCCATCTGGACCATTTGCGCGGCCTGCGCTTCTTGCTGTGCCTGTCGCGCTGCCTCCTGCTGTTGCTGGATGATTTCTTTGTATTCATCGTCCGTGCGCTTGATTGCAGCAGGTGCGCCGACCATCTCAAAGTAGCGGTTGACGGCTTCATTGAAGTCGACTTTCGCAAGAATCCCTTGGTCTGCCTGCGCAAGCTGGAAGATGAAGCTGATGGCCTGCTCGATGTTGACGAGGCCACCCATCTTCTGTGCCTGTGCGAGCGGGCTAATGTACTCGATCTTGATTTCTTCGCGTGCGAGCGTCTGTGTAAGCTCTTCATCTTCCGGCGCAGGGAATACACCCGCCCGGTCAAGGATGTTGTAGACGCGTTCGATGATTCGCCCGAGGAATTCAAACTGCATGCGCTGGACGACTGGCCCGAGTTGCTGCATCTTTTCCTGCGTCCGTTCCATGACTTCGCGCGCGGTCATGCTCTTATCTTCCATTTGGTCGAGCATGAGGAAGAGGTCAGCACTATAGGCGCGCTTGATCCTTCCTTCAAGGTCTACGATCTTTTCCTGGAGTGCCTGGATGTTCGTCTGCACCTGGAACAGTGGCTTCACGCTATCAGTCTGCTGGGCGAAAGTTTTCCCGCCCGGCACAAGATTGATTCCCTTATTCATATTCTCCGCCGTCGTTACCATCGGAGGCTTGACTGAGAGTTCGATGGCGGTGAGCATGTCTTTCTCGAGAAGCTGGAGGCCCTTGCTGTCCCCTTCTGCGAACCATCCGGGCCCTTTGCCGTAAGCCTCATTTCCTGTGATCTGGTAGCGTGCCACGACAACCGGGAACTCGTAGAAGCCGCCCGCATAGAGGTATTCCCCCGGCGCGCTGTCCTCGAGGTAATAGAGGGATAGGTATGGGAGGTACTGCCGCCCGAGCCTGCCTTGCCGGTAATTCTTATTTGGTGCGACGTACCAGACGACTTTGTGGCTCTGTGAGATGCCTGTCCCGTTCGAGAGTTCGTTCCGGACGTGTTCTGGGAGACAATCTGCACCGAACTTGTCGGCAAGCTGCTGGGCCGTCATGCGGTATCTCCGGCAGAATTGCGTGATGTCTCCATCCAGTCCCGCTTCGAGTGCATACGTCCCAACGGTGTAAGGCTCGAAGTGCACGCCATAACGGCTGTCTGGGAAAATGGCCATGGGCGCCTGCCCGTATGCGAGTTCGAGGTAGCAGGAGTGCACCGCCGTGTAGAAGTTGCTCTTCTCGAGGACATCGTTCATGATGTCGATGCGTTGGTCGAGAAGTTTCCCCACGTTCGAGTTGTCGGCAAGTTCTGCGTTGCCGAAGGCGAGGCGGAACCAGCGCCTCGAGGGAGGCGTGAGCCCGCTCATGACACCTGCCGCAAAGATCTGGTTGGACTGCCAGGCGCACCCATGGTAGATGTGCTGGTCTCTCCGCTTCGCGCGGGCTGACTCATCATCCTCACCGTCAAAGATGCCGATGTAGGGTAGCTGGTAGTCGCGGATGGATTTCCAGCGCGTCTCATAGTACAGGCGCTTCCGCTCCATCTCACGAACCCTCTGCCGTGCTTTGCGGCTGATCTCTGCAAGTGGCATGGATTCTTGTGCGCTGTCTGATTTTCCTACGCCCTGCGGTGGGAAGCGCGCGGGGCCTTTCTTGACATTTTCCATTTCTGTCTCTCCTTAGCCGAGTGTTGTTCTCGTGACGCTGCTTCCGCCGGACGTGAGTCCGCCGAGGATGCTTCTGTCATTCGAGAGCTTGTTGTTGCCCGAGCCACGTTTCTTGCGCTGCTTGTTGCCTGCCGACGTATCGACATCTACATCAGCCGACTGTACCGTCGTAGGTACGGGATCTGTTTTCGGAGCTGAATAGCTGCCGCCTCCTCCGCACATGGTGATCACCTCCTTTCATTGTCAGATGGGCGAGTAGTCTGTATTGCAAGACATACCACCCGCAACCAGCCTCGTCTTCGGGAATACCGGCAGGGCGAATGTGAGTGCAAGTGCATCCGCGATATCCGGAGATTTTCCCAGGCGTTCTTTGATTTTCTCTTTTGATTCGAGCTTCATCCGGTTTGCTGCATCAAAGCCGTATTCCGGCGTGACGAGCTCCGTCTTGAGCTCTGGCACGTCCGGCAGTGCCCCGCCCGCTTGAAGCCAGGCGCGCATGTTGTCCCACATCTCTGTCCGCCGGTTGACATAACGCTTGTCTTTTGTCGCCCGTCCGCCAAACGGGACTTCCGTGACGTCATAGCCGAGTTGCCGGCAGCGGTCTATGACGCCTTCACCGCGGCCGGAGTCGACGAACACGGCGTCTGGCCGCCAGCGGTTGATCTCTTCGATGAGACGCGCGGCAAAATCCATGTTGTTGATGGAGTGGTACACCTTTGGCTTGAAGGCAACGAGGCCCTGCCGCCTCATGATGACACACGCATCGTTGCCGAAGCGTGCGACATCGACTCCGAGGATTTTGGGTGCGCCCTGCACATCCTGCGCGTTGTACGTCTTCTTACTCGCTGCAGTCACGGCATCGATGGTGATGAGGATGTTGTAAGCGCTCGCCGTGAAATCGCAGTAGAGCTCCTGCCGGATGGCTTCTGCGCTCATGTCTTTTTTCATGGACTCGAGCTCTTCCGGCCCATACCGCCCGCCCTCATCAAAGACACCGGACTCATCGGCGCGGTATAGGCAGCAGTACCATTCTGGTTCTTTCTGCGCTCGCTGATAGATTTCGTAGAACTGGTTCTGCCCCTTCGGCGTACCGACAAAGGTCGCCCAACCTTTGCGATCGGCCAGTGCTGGGCGCAGCACCTCATCCCACAATTCAGGCTTAATCTGTGCATACTCATCGAGGATTGCGCCATCCCAGTATGTACCACGCAGCGCATCAGGGTGGTCTGCGCCGATAATGTAGATGCGGCCGCCCACCGCGCCCTTGAATCGGCTGGGAAACTCAACGTATAACTCCGACTCGTTCGTTTTCATGCCCGGGATGACGTGCGTGTAGTACTTGATATAGTTCCATGCAATCTGTTTCGCCTGGTTTCGGTATGGCGCTAGGTATGCGTACATCGGAGAGCGCTTCCTGTTCTTGATGCACATCTTGATGACATGGTTTACAATGCCCACAGTTTTGCCGAAGCGCCGGTGCGCAACGATGACGCTGAATCTATGCGTCTCCAGATTCGGGTGGATCACCGCCCGCCACACTCTCTGCGGCCGGTACGGTATCGTGATCTTGGTCTTCGTCGTGTTCATCTTCGAGCACCCCTTCCTCCCAGTTGATTTCTGACGAGCCGTCTCCTACGTTTTCTTGAAGCACACGGTCTTTGTACTTATCTGGGAATGCACCCTTGAGCAGGAGGGAAAGCAGGAGGTCGGAGTAGATTATCTTTGTCCCGACCTGCTCACCCTTGTAGTAGATGCCTACATTGTGTCCTTCAACGGCACGTCGGAAAGCTTCTTCTTCGAGAAGGTCGGCTGCCATTCTCTTGGCCTGCTCATAGGCGATGGCGTAATCCGTATCTTCCTTGAGCCAGAAGTAATGCGCCTGCCGCGAGATCCCGGCTTTCTGTGCTGCTCGCGAGATGGTCCCGGTTTCTGCCAGGTAGTTTAGAAATCTGTTTTTCTCTTTTGAGCGTATGAACCTGTAAAGCTTCTTTCTCATCTCTGTCTCCTCCTTTCTTTATTTTTCAAGGCTTGGCAACGTTTTTCAGCGCCTTCTTTTTTTGCCCTTTTTAAGCTGTAAAGCGAACGCCCACGCGAAAGGCCCCGGATTTCTCCGAGGCCTCGCTTGCGTTCGCTTTGATTTTCATGATACTAGCTTACCACGTTCTCAGGGGAATAAAGTGCTGCCCGAAATTATTTTTTTATTTTCAGTGCAACGTTGACGGTGCGGCTGATGATGTCCTGCCACCAGCTCTTGACCGTGCGTTCTGCAAGCCAGTAACCGGGCGCGAGGTATTGCTTTTCCATCGCCTCGGCAAAAATCATCTGCGTCACAGCCACCCACCCCGGCCGCCCGCAGCCGAAGCCGTTTCCCTTCCGCGCTTCGGCTTTTCTGCGTGCGGTGAGGAAGAGCAGTTTCCGGCCGTCCATGCCTCGCTCGACAATCTCAACAGCCTGCAGCCAGTGGAGTGCATCGCTTTGCGCGTCATAGGCGGCTCCCCGCAGTACAGCGTGTTCTACGGGGTTTTTGCCTCTCTTGCTTTTCCAACTGCTCACGTATTCGTGCCGACCATCCTGGTATTTCTTGAGCTCTTCTGCATAGGCGAGCAGATAGTGCTCTGCTTTCTCTCGGTCGGCTGCCATTTCACGATTGATGGCGATAGCTTCTCCCTGGCTGACAAGTGTCACTGCTCTCCCTCCTGCTTTGGTGTGATCAATGGCACGTATGGCACTTTCTGGACCATGTCGTAGATGTTCGTGCCTTCTACCGGCCACCAGCAGCGCGCTCTTGTATCCCAACGGTACTTCACCTTCTTCAGCTTCTCGATTTCCTTCTCCAGTCGCTTGACTTTCTCATGAGCAGCCTTAGCCTCTGTGCGATACCGATCTACCTCCGCCGCCAATCTCCTACACTCCTTGTCGGCTGCATCTCGATTTAATCCGAGTGTGATCATCGCTTTTGATGCTCGCGCCTGCAACTCGCTATATTCCTTGAGCAGGTCCTGATATTTCCACACGCCTCTGATATCCAAGCTCATCTTCTTACCCTCTTTCCAAAGTCCACCACATCGCTCTTGGCCATTGCGTCTGCATTTGGAAAGCCATGGCGATGGGCATGCTCATTCGTGATGCAGTCGAAGTATTCGCCGCAAATCTTACAGATGCCACTCTGCCAGCGACTGCGCTGCTTGACTGGCAGGATGACCGGCTTCTTGCCTTTGTTCTTCCTGTCACGCTCAATCATCTCGCAGACCGTAGCGGCAATCCGCCTCGTCTTGGCATCCTGGCTCATCGTCCCTCGCCGCCTTTCTCTGGTATCTCCATTGGCATGAGGTAGCCGCGCCGCTTGTTCTTCTCGTTTACGTGCCGCTGGATTGCCGCCCGCTCGCAGCCATCGTAGCCGAGCGCATGCAGATAGGTCTCACAGACCGTCTTGATATCCGTCAGCTCTTCTGCCAGCCCAGCCCGCCTTTCTTCATCGTCCTCGCCGGCCAGCTGGTAGTAAACGGCTTTCTCATGTGCCTCCATGACTTCTTCTTGCAATTTCTGAAACCAAGTACGCACTGAAGTATTGGCATCGTATGTCTGATGCTTGTCATGCAATACCGGCATCGGTAAATCCTGCTCTGTATAGATCTTCATGCCATCGCCCCACAATCTACAATCTGCAGCATCATGTCCATCATCTTCTTCACGGCCGCCCGATACCGCGTCTGCTGATCCGGCTCCATGGTGGCCAGGGCATCAGCCATGGCATTGAATTCGCCCTTCATGTTCTCAAAGTGACGCTTGAAGTCAAGGCTGATGGCTTCCTTCCCCTGCTGTTCTTCCAGCTCGGCAATCTTGGCGCGGAGGTTCTTGATCTCCTGCTCGGCCTCTTCCGGCATGCGTTCCACTACGGCGCCGGCTTCGACATCGGCATGCTGTGCTTCCTGCAGGTGCTTCTCGAGGTCAGCAATGCGGGCCGTCCGCTCAGCCATCTCTTCCTGCAGTCGCTTCATCTCTCCCTTTGTCTCTTTCGTCTCGGCAGTCATCTTCCGCAGCTTCTCTTTCAGCTTCTCTTTTTCCGCCACGACTCTCTGTGCCGTGTCGCCGAGCTCCTCATTGCTCTTGCGCCACTTCTCGAGATTGGCCCGGGCTTCATCGCGCTCTTTGATAGCCTTCTCCAGCTCACGCTTGCTCATGTCGGCAAGATCATCCTTGTGCTCTTCCATGAATTCCGCACACTCTTCTTCTGACTTGATGCTGAGGAGTGCGAACATTTGGGAGCGGTTCAGCTGGTTGACGACTTCTGGGTCCATCTTCGCGCCGAAAAGCTTCTGCTGGGTATTGCCGAAACGCTCATAGGTGCTCATGAGCATCTGCGCCGTGCGCTCGGAGTAATCGACCGATGTCTTGAGCCAGTAGGCCCAACTGCCATGCGGCACGGCTGCCTTGGCCTGGATGAGGCGGCGGCCGATCTCGAGGGTCGCGTTCTGGACGGTTGCCCGCGTCTGCTCCTTAATGGCATTGATTTCTCCGGCTAGGCGCGTCAGGCGCTCCTCATCGGATTCCTTTGGCATCGTGCCGCCCGCCACGGGCACGGCCATCTTTTCTTTCATGTCTTCACTCATGCGCTCTCCCTCTCTCTTCTCTCAATCTTGACTGCATTGAACCGGTCGACAAATGCCTGCGCCTCGGGCGGCAGCGGTCGATTGAACTTTGCCCTGGCCTGTACGATGAATGCGCCATTCGCCGCAATCTCCATCGTACCGATGCGCTCTTTGAGGTCGTCGGCTTTGCGGATGAATACGACGATGGTCTCGCCAGCGGCTACACGGTCCACGTAGCCGCCCACACAGCTGTGCATCGCCGCCCCTTCGGTAATCAGCTCTTTGAGGTGCTGCGGTACATAGATGGTCATGCCGCCCGCTTCGAAGCTGTACTTCCTGACGATGGCCTTGCGCCTCTTCTGCCAGGCTTTCTCCTTGGCCCTGTCCTGCCTGAGCTTCATGACACCCTGCTCAACGCGATGGCGTTCTTCTTCCAGCCTCAGCATCTCGGCCACCTGTTCATGGTACATGCGGTGCATCTCGAGCAGATTACGTGGCATGAGATTCGATTTCTCGGTCAGGTCAACATCAAGACGCCGGCAATCCCAGATATAGTCTCGGTAGACATCCACTGTGATTTTTCTGCCGCCATTCCGCTCCTGCTGCCTCTTGAGGTAGCGTAGGAGGCGCGGCAGCTTGATCACAGCAGACAGCTTTTCCAAAAGGTTGACGGAAACCATGCCGTACCGCACCATGTCCATCATGCTGATGCTCTGGCATCCGCCTCGTCTCAGATATTGCCAGGCTTCCAGAAACAGGACATTCCTGTAGCTCGTTTCACGCAGCCATTTCTTCTCAGCCTTCGTGAGCGGCCCCCGCAGGACCTTTGCCACCGTCTTTCCGCGCCAGTTGATTGAGATATGGCCGCATTGATTATTCTGCTCGCTGTGCTCGAAGAGGTATTCGCGCGTCAGCTGCCCGAGCTTTGCCAGGCATTCTGTCGCGAACGGATAGTGGGCGGCCATCGTGAAAAAGCGCAGGTAAGCGCCCCGCATCCCCCAGTGTAGGAAGTCATCGCCTACCGCCTCCCAGATATATCGGAATGGCGTCTTGGCAACCGCCTCATCCAAGCTGTCTGCATCGACGTAGAATGGCAGGCCTGCGTAGCCCAGATTCATGTAGACGTACCAGCGCGGTCCGGCCGGCTTGCAAATCTCGTACCGGATTGGCTTTGCCGCATTGTAGACGCGACAGCCGCCCGCAGGCCGTATCGTCGCCGCGCCCTTGCCGTATACGAATACGCTACGGCTATCGACATATATATCCGGCTCCACCTGCCACGGCATGACGCCGTCCTCGTACGCCGGTCCCCAATCCATCTCCACATACACGGCCTGTACCGTCAAAATCTCCGTATCGATAGCAGAGGTACCGTAGATGTAGAGCAACATCCTGTCTCTGAGGGTCTTGCAGCCGCGCCATGTGTGTATGACCTCAGCCTCATGCAGGCATGCCGGGCAGATTGTCCGCCCGCGATGCCTGCTCTTGTCAATCCGGACAAAGCTGCCGCAGGAGTCACACCATGCGTGATGGCGGTCCTCTGCGCTGCATACCCAGAGATGATGCGGCATAATCTCGCGGATCCGTGCTACATTTTCCTCGTCAAGGTCCGGCGAGAAGTGCTTCTGCACTTCCGCGACCGTCTTTGGCACGTGCTGTTCACTCATAGCAGGTCCTCCAGATTCGCGTCGAAGGCCAGCTTCTTTTGGCCGCCACCCGCATCCGGCTGCGTTTTTCCTGCCGGCATCTTGTCCGTCGTACCGTACGGCGTCCAGCTCTGTGCCATCGCATGGTAGACTGCCATCATCAGGCCGCCCTCGATGAGCGCCTGGGCTTCATTCTTCGTGTAACCGTAATACCCAAGGATCCACTCAAGCATCGTGTCGGCCGATACGCCCACGCACGGCCCGGCCTGCATGGCCCGATAAATCTCCTCTGCCTGCTTCCGCGTATATTGATAGCACCCCTTGATTCTCCGCCCGTCGGTCAGCACGCGCTCTGCCGCCTCTTCTGGCCGGTAGTCCAGCCAGGCGCGGACGATACAAGCGATTGCATATTCTGGTGAGCCTGGTTTCAGGCCCTCGTTCTCGATGGCCTCGATGGCCGCCTTGTATGTTTCGATGTCAGACATAGTCATTCTCCTTTTTTCTGCTACAGATCACAGAGCCAATGTTTTTCCGGCGCTCTTGCCAACCGCATCGTGTTCCTTCCACATGGCCTCCATAGTCAAGCTGCCGTCATGGATGGCGGTCCAGATATCCGCCAGTTCTTTATAAGCACGCATGGCCCGTTTCTTCCCGAAGCCGAACTCATCGTGCAAGGCTATGAGGAACACGGCTGACATGACGCGTACGGCCCGGTATTCTACCTTACGCCGTGTTTCCCATGTGTCGGTTTGCTCGTGTTGGAAGCCCCAGTCCAGTTCCTTTTCGACGATGGCCTCCATCTCTTCGAGCTTCACGTATCGCCCTTTCAGGCAGTCCATCTGCACGCGCATTTTTTTGCGCAGGCGCTGAAGTCTGTCCGTGCTCCAGCCGAAAGCCCGGTGCATCGCGACGACAATCGTGGCCATGATCTCCACCACGGCCTGACGCCGTACAGCTGCCTGAATGACAATCTCATGCGTCGTCGCATGGCGCACAGCCTTCTTTGCTTTGGCGTAGCTCTTGACCGCCTGCAACTCGCCGACGGCAGCAGACCGCTCAGCTTTCCGCCGCATCGCTCTTGCCAGTCTCATAAGTACTCCTCCTCACGTTTCACATCCAGCCAGCTGCGCCCTCCATCGTAGACAATCCGCCCCGTGTACGAGTGCAGCCGGTTGCAGTCAACGAGTTTTCCACACCGTGCGCAGATGTGCCGCCCGTTTATCTTGTGGACGTACCTGCGGCAGTGCGGGCATGCATATGTCGCGTATTCTTCCGGGCCATACGTCTGGTATAAAATGGCCATGCCGCGCTCCTTCTTTGCCATACCCTCATCTCCTGTGGCGATATGCATCCAAGAACTTGACTGCACCATCGAAGCAGACGCGCCATGGACGCAGGTCATCCGCCGTCGCATACTTGCGCCCAAAGAACAGCTTGAAGTTGTCCCAGACGGTATATGGCACCATGAAGAACCGGCCCTGTATCGCGCAGCACACGAAAGACTCTGCCCCCAGCTCCCGGAACATCTCGAGTTCCCCGGCCTGCTTCTCCGTCAGGACATCCTGCAGGATCCTGTCTTTCTCGGTTGTCTTTGCTTCGAACACGATGGCCTGGCCGCCTTTCAGCACGCCCTTGTAGTCCGGCTGTGCATGGCTTGTGAACTGCACCTTGGCGATACCGCCCGCTCCCTTATGCAGGCACCGGAATGGCTCAGGCGTCTTCTCGATGCTGGCGATGCCATGCATCCGGTAGTACCGGCAGCCGGCATCAATCATGGCTTCGAATTGCCGCCCGCGCGCATTGCTCATGGCTCCGCGATAAGACGCAGCCGGTTTCACTTTCCATCTCTCCATTTATCCACACTCCTGTACATGATTTACTTGCGGCTATATGGCCTAGATTTGGAGCCGCACCATCGTGTAGCTCTGATAGGGGAATCCGTTCTGCCCGATGTCCTGGCGGACGGAGTCCTGCAGGATGTAGTAGCCCTTCTTCGGCTTCGGCTTCTTGAGCCAGTGCCCAGCGTGGACGATGACCTTGCGGATCTTGGGCGGCTTCAGGTTGCGACTGGCGCAATAACGCTTGCCAAAAATCTGCCGGTCCGTCCCGAAGGTCTGCCGCGCGTTCTTGATGATGTAAGCCGCAATGCTCGGATAATGCCCGCGCCGGTCAAGGTGTCTCGTGTTGACCGATGGGTACGGGACCTGCTCCGTCCCCGCAATGTCCTGCCAGAGCGTCTCAATCTTCTCCGAGTCGAATGCCGAGAACACAGCATGGAAGTGAATCCCGCCACGGCTCCCGATACCGACCGTATACAGGTACTTCAGCTCCTTCCCCGCCCTGCGGTACATCCGCCGCAGCTTCTCGAGGAACTTCTTGACATCATCCCGTATCTCTGCCGGCGTCTTCCGAGTCCCCCGAGGATAACCGAAGCGCATCCACAGGTCGCCCGGCCCGAAGTTCTGGTTGATCAGCCAGCGGCACTTGTCCTCCGCCCGCTTCCACTTCCACCTCTGCACCTTCTCCTCCGACTCACCTTCCTGCTCTCCCTCCCCTCTGCCGTTCCCTCTCGCTCCTATCCTTCCCGAGATGTAGTTGATGACCTCGAGAGTGTTCCCTGCTTCGATGATCTTCCGGATGTACTTCTTCTCACTTTTCTTGCTCATCCTGCTTGTCCTCTGCCTTCAATGGTATTTTCTCCGCTTGAGTGGATACCCTTAACGGGTCCGGCTAAAAGCACTGCCACAGGATGACAAGCTCAGACTTCCGTGCTATAATGAAGTCGAGTCAGACGGTCATCCAATGACCAAGCCTGCCTTCGCCGCCAGCGGAGGCAGGCTATTTTATTGCCATAAAAGCCACCCGCAGGCTACTCCGATGAGGAAGCCGCCCGCGAAGATGACCGCCCAGCCATAGGGCGAGAAATACGGCAGGTGGTAGTCCTGCCACAGTCTGCGCATCTCTCTCATGGCGTAATCACCCCGATTGCGATGCCAAAGACCTGTGCAAAAAAGGCTGCCATGCCGACGCCGATGATGGCCGATGCCAGTACCTCCAATGCAGACTCAATCCGGCGCGTCGAGCGTCCCGCTCGGATGACGCGCCCTTCTTCATCGCGTTTTGAAAACGTCATGCCGTTTCCTCCTTCCGTTCCGCTTCTTCCGGCTTGCGAACGAACATCGAAATGTCGATGCGCGTCCTCTCAAGTGCCTGCTGCAGCTCGGCATCTGTCGTGATGCCCATCTCTGCCAGCTCCTTCTTCAGGGCTTCCGCCCGCTCGTGGATTGTCATTATCCTGACCTCCTTCTCTTGTGACCGGCCGCAGGTTGCCGCCTGCGGATACATCTGCCGGTCTCAAATCAATCGTTGTTATCCTTCTTGCAGTATGCGCCAATGGCACATACATGCTCGCAGTAGTAGCGGATGAGCTCAGGAGCATCGTACTCCTTGGCCATCACAATCACTTCATCTTCATGCGGCAACCGGATGCCGCGCTCAATCTGGTAGAGGCGCGTCGAACCGATGCCGATGACCGCCCCCGCGCTCTGTCTGGATTCAAAAGCCGAATCCCGCTCAGCCGCCCGCAAGCGGGCTTTGTAATATGGCGTATCATTCATGCCTTTTCTATCTCCTCATCCTCACTGTCTGACACTGTATCCCGCTCCTCTCTTCATCTGCTTGACGGTTTCCATAATCGCCATGATGGTTGCTGGGGCCGGAATCTTTTTGCGTGCCTCGATGTCGCAGATGATAAAGCTCATCATTTTGACAAGGCTATCCGGGTTGCCGTACGTCGTGCTGCCCGAGTCGTAGTCCGTACCGCCGTCCGCCGTAGAAGTGGTGGTACAGCAGCTGACAATGTAGCTATCAATGATTCCCTGCTTGGCAAGGCCGTCCAATACCTCACTGGCCCCATCTGCAACGGCTTTGCAGGTCTGCATCTTTCTGTTGATCTTCTTCATGTCTTCCTCCTTGTCTGCGCATCGGCGAAGCCTTGCGCAGAAAAATCGCGCTACAATATAGTTGGAAACTTATGCAGTATTTCTTTTAGTATCTTTTAAAGATACCTCATTTGTAAAAAAAATATCGTCAATGCTCTTCCCAAGCACACGAGAAACCTTCCTCGCATCATCCAGAGAAAACTTAGTCCTCCCCAACTCCTTCTTGCTATATGCCGCTTTCGTATCTAAGCCCAAAAGTTTCGCCATGTCTTCACATGTCAGCCCTTTTTCTTTTCTGAGTTCTCTTAAACGCTCAAACATCTTATCACCTCCCGTACGTATCTTCTTAAGATACGTATACTATATCACAAGTTATGTGTCTTGTAAAGATACTATCAAAAATAAATTTCCATTCCAGATACAGTAGTTGTATATCCCTTATAGAAACCGTAAACTTAATATGGTATCTCATTTGGATACCAAAGGAGGGATTTTTGTGAATAGGATTAAGGAACTTCGAGCTGCAAAGAATTTAACGCAAGAGAGACTTGGTGAAATTCTGAACGTTCAGAAGGCCGCAATATCAAAATATGAGAACGGGCGAGCTGACCCAAGCGTAGACATACTAAAAAGAATGGCTCGCTATTTTAATGTATCATCCGACTATCTTCTTGAGCTGTCCGATATCGCCCGGCCGCCCGTTGCTCCCCCATCCACTCTGACCCTCTCACCCCGTGAGCAGGATCTCCTGTGCAAGTACCGCACTCTGACCACCGACCATCAAGGAGCCATCGACAACCAGCTCGACTACTTCTATGCCCAAGACAGGCCCAAGGTCGAAGACACGGCAACGTGATCTACACCAATCCCCGCCTCTGGCAACAAAAAAGACCGCCCAAAAGACGGCCATGAAAGAAACTATATAACGAAACGACAGAGAGGTCTTCTATGGACAGAAATGAAATCATCACCATGATACGCACGTTCAGAAATCAGTAGAAAACTGTGATTCAACCTGTTGCTAAAGAAGTCCATACCATAATCATACTCTAGAAGGGAGCTGTATCAACATGAAAAAAGTATACCTTACCCTGTGTCTTCTTGCACTGATGGTTCTTTCTGTTGGTTCTACACCCGCATTCGCAGCGAACTGGTATTACGTTGGGAATAGTAACAATGGAAGAGAATCTGTCTATATTGATAATTCGTCTGTCATAAAAGATAATCGCAGAGCTATCGTTTGGGTTAAATGGATTACTTCAGAAAACACGAAGTCCTTACAAAGAGTTTATTATACGCGCAGGCCAAAAACATTTACCATATTATCCTTTACAACCTATGATGCCGATGGGAATGTAATAGATAATGTAGATATTCCTTCTTACGCACAAAGAAGCAGGGCTATTCGCCCCGGCACCATGGGTGAATCAATCTGGTATTGTATCTGGCCATACTGACAATAAAAAGGCCGCCCGCAGGCGGCCAGGAAAGGAAGGATACTATGACAAATGAAGAAGCAAAGATGCTGGTCGAGATAGCCAAGCGGCTCCGAAAAAAGGTTCTTCCGCTCCCTGAGCCGGGCAAGAAGGAATACTACCGTGCAGACAGTTTGGCTAAAACAAAGCCGTTCCTTATCCAAGTATTCCGCAGTAAAGGGCGCAAGACGAAGTACAACATCTCCCTGCTGTATCGAAAACGAACTCTCTTGTTGCGAGTGGACACAGACGGTCCTGGCGACCATTGGAACAGTGACGACAGCGTCATCCCACGGCACACGCCACATCTTCATTTCTACAATGAGAACCTGCCAAAAGAAAACAGATGCCATGATGCTATTCCTCTTCCTGGTGCGTTCCGGTCCCCAGAAGATGGTATACTATTGCTGAAGGATTTCCTCGCGTACATACATATCGAAGACCTAGTCGAGATACAGGTCATCCAGCAAGGAGGGTTTGAGTATGAGTTCAGTTAATGGATTCGCGGATCGATATTTGAAGTGGCTCACAGATAACATCCACGAAGAGCCGGTAGAAAATGGATGGACAGAGATTGCCACGCCCTTCCTTGACCGATTCGGCGACGGCATCGCAGTCTATGCAAAGGAGTTGCCGGATCATGCTGTCCTGCTGACAGATGATTGCGCGCTGACCAACAACACCATCGCCCTTGGTGGTCCGATGGAGAGCAAGAAACTCCAGTCTTTGCGGGACTATCTCTCGCCTTATGGCATCCAAGTTACGGATGACGGCGAGTTGCAGATGAGGACAACCAAGGACGGCTACCCCATCAAGTTCAACCTGTTTATTCAGGCCATTGTGGCCGCCAACGACATGTTTGCCCCACGTTCCAGCCGTGGCAATGTCGGCAAGATATTCGTTGATGAGATTGTCAGCTTCTTCGATAAGAGCGATGTCGCCTACTCGCAGAATGTGAAGATTGAAGGGCAGAGCGGCATCATCCATCAGGTCGGCTTCCTTCTCCCCAAGCGCAAAAAGATTCCGGAGCGCTTCATCTATGCCCTGAACAAACCGACGAAGCAGAACATCGAGTTGACGTTGTTCAACTGGAAAGACATCCAGAGGAAGCGCGGCACAGAGAGCCGTATGTTCACGTTCCTGAACGATGAGAACGGCAAGATTGCAGACAATCTCGTGCAGGCGTTGGAGTCTTATGAAGCCCTGCCTATCCCGTGGTCAAAGCGTGACGATTATCTTGAAGAATTGGCAGTCTGATAGAAATAAAAGGCCGCCCGAAGGCGGCACAACCATCAGATACACCTTTGCAATAAAAAAGAGCGAGTCTTCCCGACTCGCTCACCGACAGTGCCACGTCAGCTGTGGCCGCTCCAGCTCTTGTTTTAGGCCTTGCCGGATACTGTAGTGGCAAGGGCATGGCGTGGGCAGGTACGCCTCAAGCTTCATATGTCTATTATATCATATTTTCTTCATACTTAACCAGAGAAACAGGCAGGACTCATCTGAGCCCTGCCTGTTTCAGGATTCTTTTATTTTATCAAGCATAGCTTTGGCTTATTGATTATTTTGGAACGCACGAAGAAATTTGGAGCTGTACCACATAATGCAGCTACATCATCAGCCGGCATTGACAAATCATCCAATATTTCCTCCGGTGTTTTTACATGGTGATCCACCAACATGGTTATCGCATCTTTGATTAGTTCTGGCTTTTCTTGTGGTAAATCGTCGTCTCCAGGTTCATGTTTGCGCCAGCCCTTTCGATAAAACTGATTTTTCAATCGCTCGACCATAGATTCCGAGAGACATCCGGTTTCAGATAAATGGTACAAAATAGATTGGGCAGAAGCCCCCCAGCGAGATTTCAGTAAAAACAGCGAATTGATATTGGAAACAGTATAGCATTCACGACGCATAGCTGCTTCTGGCATCAGAAAATAACTGGCAAACGTCTCAGCTTCTCTTTCAACAATTTCTTCATTTTTATTGAATTCTTCTTTATCCATCCATGAATGAAGTACTTGATGTCCCAATTCATGGGCCAGGTCACGGCGAGAACGAACCGCAGTTGTCCCGGATGTCAAGAATATCATAGGACGTTTTTCAGTTGTTGGCGAAGTAAAGAAAACGGAACAAGCATCTGCTTTGCTAGGATCTAGGTCAACCTTCGATATCAATATACCATTATTTTCCAAAAGCAATGTAAGATTACTGATGGGGCCATCTCCTAGTCCCCAATGCCGTCGAAGCTTTGTGGCTATCTCAGCAATCTCACTTGGCAAATATCCCACTTTCTCAGCAGTAAGCAATCGTAACTCAGGCAAATGTATATATTCTTCAATATAACTATAAATTTCTGTCATCCAACCAATATATGTTTTATAACGCTCCGTCAATTTTTTAGGCGTAGTTTTCCTCTTACGAAAAAACACAGGAGTCAAAATATCTTGTGTATATGGCTTAGAAAAATACGCTAATGGAAAATCAAGCAAACTCGCCATGCTTGACAGAATTTCAAGAGTAGGCGTAATAACCCCTGTCTCATATTGTGAAATAGCTTGCTTGCTTATTCCAAGTGCCTCTGCCAAGTCTACCTGAGTCATATTCCGGAAGATTCTTCCTTCTTTAATACGTCGAGGTTGTAAAGATGTAATCACTTTAATCCCTCATTTCCAGTTTATATTCTTTTTGGATTTTCTCCATCTGTTCTTCCAAATCGCCTTTATATTCCTTTTGCATATGCTCTACATAGTCTGGCTGCACAAACTCCATTAAATCCCATCGACAAAGCCATCTTTTATACTGACTATCGGCTATGCCAATTTGCATATACTCTGGCCGGAATCTTTTGTGATTGAATGTCACAATCATAAAAATCGTATGTTTAATTTCTACATCTGGAAATCCTAACAGAATCTCCTCATTCTGCTTTGCTTCCTGAATACGATATCCAGCTGCATGCGGTAAATTCCTTGCGGACCGATTCTTTTTGATATGTAAATCAAAAATATTATTGCCTTCAATCCCGACCCGATAATGTACGATTGGACGGCCATGTCCAGTATTGTCTTCATAGTACGTCAAATCGGTAAAATTATTTTCATCAATATCTTTTGTTAATAAACGATTTACATTATATCCAAGAGTTTGTGCAATATTGAAATATTTGCTTCGAGGTATCCCCATAGCGTCCATCGACTGCAATACCCCCAAGCACGCTTCGCATCCACCCTGGATGGCATTCGCTACACTGTGTTTAGCCGATTCCGGAAACTTCTCTTGATAGATTCTCACTGCAGATTGCTCATCTAATGTTTCAAACATACTAGCCCTCCTCACGCGCTTTACTTTTTATAATTTTATGCTATCTCACTTTACTTATTTTGTCAAGTGCAAATGCATTTTTCTATAAAAAGTAAAGTGATGGTGCACGCATCGGCGTGCGCATGGCCGCCCACTCTCCTGCTACAATGAGCATAGATACATCTGCTGGTCTCCGAGAGGAGGCAGAGCTCTATGCCAAGAGCACAGAAAGCGGCAATATACTGCCGCGTGTCCACGCTGCACCAAGTGGACAAGGATTCCCTGCCGATGCAGAGGCAGGACATGATAAACTATGCCAAGTACGTATTGGGTATCGAGGACTACGAGATCTTCGAGGATGCTGGGTACTCCGGCAAGAATACGGACCGCCCGGCGTTCCAGGAGATGATGGAGCGCATCGAGCGTGGCGAGTTCTCGCATGTGCTCGTCTGGAAGATTGACCGCATCAGCCGCAATCTGCTCGATTTTGCGACGATGTACGCGCGGTGCAAGAAGCTCGGCGTGACTTTTGTCAGCAAAAATGAGCAGTTCGACACCTCCACTGCGATGGGAGAGGCCATGCTCAAGATCATCCTCGTCTTTGCGGAGCTCGAGCGCAACATGACGAGCGAGCGCGTATCCTCGACGATGAACGCCAGGGCTGCCGAGGGAAAGTGGAACGGCGGCCGCGTGCCGTTTGCTTACCGCTACGACCGCGAGACGGATTCCTTCTCGATCCGCGACGATGAAGCCAAGGTCGCGCTGGAACTCAAGGATACCTACCTGCGCACACACTCCCTCGCCTACACGGCCCGCCTGCTCAATGAGGCAGGCAGGCGCACGCGGCGCGGCTACGCATGGACGCCGGCCACCGTGGCCATCATCCTGCGCAGCCCCTTCTACCGAGGCACCTATCGCTACAACTACCGCGATGAGTCGGAAACTACCTTCAGCTTCAAGGGGAGAAATGAATGGATCATGTGTGCCAAGCACCATCCGCCTCTTTTCTCCGAAGCAGACTGCCGGCAGATTGATTTCTGGCTGACGAAGAATCGGCGCCGACATGGCAAGGCAAAACACGTGCAGAGGAAGCTCGTGCACGTCTTCGCCGGTTTGATACGCTGCGGCTTTTGTGGCAGCAACTACATCGCATCAATCGACCGAATCCGCGCATCCGGCTACCAGCCCTCTATGTACAACTGCGGTGGCCGGCGGCAGAAGGGCATGAACCGATACGTCACCGACATTCGGCTCGGCAGCTTCGTCTTCAACTACATCAGCAATGTGATCCGCCTGCGCGACGCCTTCCGTCCGCAGTGGTCCAAAACTCGCATCAAGCACTTCCTGCTACAGGGTGACGACTTCTGTGGCGCGTCTCTGTCAGATGATACGTTACGCCGCGTGCGGGTTGCCCTGCTGGGGAGCCGCCTCAATACAGCAGAATATCAGCCGACTGATGAGCAACATGATGATAGCGCAACACAGACCCGCAAGGCTAACCTGCAGGCTGAGCTCGAGAAGAACCGACGTGCTCTGTCGCGACTCATGCACCTTTTCCTCTACGCCGAGGACGAGATGCCACAAGCCGACTTCCTGCGAGAGAAGAAGCACCTGCAGGATACCATCGCCCATCTGCAGAGCGAACTCGAGAAAGCGCAGCAGTCTTCCGTCTTCGCCAGCTCGCTGACCGACGAAGAGTTCCTGGGCAAAGCCGCCCGCCTTCTCTTCCAGTCTGCCATGGTGCATGGCGGCATCGATTTTCCCGAGCTCGCCATGCGTGTCGGCAACCTTGAGCTCAAGAACTTCGTCAACGCTGTCATCAAGCAAATCATCGTGCTCGATGGCCGCGTCACCCAGATTACCTTCGCCAATGACGAAATCCACACATTCCTCTACCATTGAAAAAAGCCTTCCCGCGCAGGGAAGGCTTTTACTGTCACATCATACTTTTTTTGCGGCCTCAGCCTCACGCTGGCGGTCGAGCTCCTCAAGCTCCTTGAGTTCTTCGGCTCGCTCGGCGTCTGGTTGCTTGCGTGAGCAGAACATTGCATCGCCAAACGAGAAAAAGCGGTACTTCATCTCGACGGCGGTCTTGTAGGCGTTCAGCACGAAGTTGCGGCCGGCGAAGGCGCTGATGAGCATGATCAGCGTGGACTTGGGCAGGTGGAAGTTCGTGATGATAGCGTCAACGATCTTGAAGTCGTAGCCCGGGTAGATGAAGATGCCCGTCCAGCCGCTCTTGCCCGCGATCTCGTTCTTGGCCGTGGCGGCAGACTCAAGCGTGCGGATGCTCGTCGTGCCGACGGCGATGACGCGGTGGCCGGCCTTCTTCGTATCCATGATGAGCTTCGCTGTCTCATCGGGGATGCAGTAGTACTCCTTGTGCATCTCGTGCTCCTCGATGTTCTCGACATTGACCGGGCGGAACGTGCCGAGGCCGACGTGCAGCGTGACGAAGCCGAGGTTGACACCCATCTCGCGCAGCTCCTGCATCTGCTCCTTCGTGAAGTGCAGGCCGGCCGTCGGCGCGGCGGCCGAGCCCTCCTCGCGGTTGTAGACCGTCTGGTAGCGCTCCTTGTCCTCGAGCTTTTCGTGGATGTACGGCGGCAGCGGCGTCTCGCCGAGGCGGTCGAGGATCTCCTCGAAGATGCCGTCGTAGTGGAACTCGACGATGCGGCCGCCGAAGTCCGTGTGCTCCGTCACCGTGCACGAGAGCTCATCGCCGAAGCGGATGACATTGCCCGGCTTCGCCTTCTTGCCCGGCTTGACGAGCGTCTCCCAATGGTTCGCGTCGAGGCGGCGCAAGAGGAAGACCTCGACCTTGCCGCCCGTCTGGTCGCGGTGGCCGATCAGGCGGGCTGGCATGACGCGCGTGTCGTTGAAGATCAGCGTGTCACCCGGCTCGAGGAATTCCTTGAGGTCATAAAAATGGCGGTGCTCGATCTCCTTCGTCACCGGGTCGAGCACCATGAGGCGCGAGGCATTGCGCGGCTCGATTGGCACCTGGGCGATGCGCTCTTCTGGCAGGTCGTAATCAAAATCGGATAATAACATAAGTAAAACCTCTCATCTATTTTCTATTTTCAGTACAGTTGCTGCAATGTGGTGCCGGTGTAATAGTGGTGCAGAATGTCTGCGTAGGACTTGCCCGACTCGGCCAACCGCTTTGCTCCCCACTGCGAGATGCCGAGGCCGTGGCCGGAGCCATAGCCCGTGAAGGTCACGGCGTCTTTCGTCAGCTTGGCGTCGAAAAGCGTACTCTTGAGGCCGAGCAGGCTGCGCCAGGTGGTGCCGCTCAAAGTCGCCGTGCCCTTCGTGCCCTTCACCGTCATCGTCTTGACGCGGCCCGACGCCGTGCGGTCCTTGGCGGCGCGGCCGATGGCGAGCGGCGAGAGCGCAATGGAGCGGACCTTGCCGATATCATGGCCCTTGGCCGCGAGCTTGCGCTCGAGGTCGGCCCTGCTGATCGTCTTTGTCCACGGCATCGTCTTTGTCGGCGTGTCCTTGGCAGCACGCAGATACGGCACATGGCTGCCCCAGACATCCTCGCTGTTTTCCGTCATACCGCCGCTATCCGTGTGGAACAGTGCCTCGATCGGCTTGCCGCCGTACGTCAGCACCTCGCCGCGCGTCGCCTTGATGGCGGCGTTCGAGGCAGACTTCTCGGCGGCGGTGCCGGTGTAGAGCTGGCAGTGCGTCGTCGTGCAGAGGTCGTAGCCCTCGCTGGCATGGCGGCCGCGGCTCGCGAGCGCAAAGCTGCGCGCCGCGACACTCTGCGCCTTGATGGCCTCCGCCGGCCAGTCGACCGGCATCTCCTCCGGCACAACACTCCGGAGATAGTCGTCGACCGGCACGATGTTGACGGCTGTCAGTCCCCCGCCCTTGTGGCGCAGCTCGAGTGCACCGCGATAGCGGCGGCCGTCCAATGCGAGCTCCCCTGCCCCGCTCGGGCGGATCGTCAGGACATCGCCGCGCAGCTTCTCGCGGCCGACGAGGAAGGCGCCCGCCTGCCAGCGGATGGCGGCGGCAGTATTGGCGGCCAAAGCAATCGTCTTCGATGACTCGGTCTGCGCGGTGGCCTTGCCTTCCGCCGGCATGATGGTGACGCTCGCCCTGCCGCTCGCGAGGCCGACGCGCAGGTCGGGGGCCTGCTTGGCGGGCTGGGCCTCTGTCGCAGTTGCCTTGGCTGACTTAGCTGAGGTGGGCGCATGGCGCGCCATGGCCGGGGCCGTGGCTGACAGTACCAATGTGCCGACTAGCGCGGCTAACAAAAATCTTCGCATTCCGTACACTCCCCTTCACGATTGCAACGAGTTCCTGACGAGTCCATGGGCCCCTTCCGCCTCACAAGCTCGGCACCTTCCCCGTGCACGGGGAAGGCTTTTAGGCTTTTAGGAGTTAGCAGCGGCGGCTTTTGCCTCGCGGGCCTCGCGCTCTAGGCGGGCGCGCTTCTTGGCTTTGTTCTCTTTCTTGCGCTGCTTGCGGATCTCGCGGGAGTAGCGCTCTTCTTCGCTGAAGATGCAGCCGCAGTAGGGCTGGCGGTAGAGGTCCAGCTCGTGGCTGATGTCGATGCCCTCCTGCCAGCCGGGGCGGAAGTCTTCGTAGTGGAAGGCGACGCCGTACTCTGCCGCAAAACGCTCGGCCGTGCGGCGCATGAGCCCGTGCTGCTGGTAGATGCTGTAAAAGAGCGTCGAGGTGAAGGCGTCGAAGCCGTTTGCGGCGGCGTAGCGCGCCGTCTCCTCGAGGCGCCAGGTGTAGCACATCTGGCAGCGGCCGTTCGGCAGGGCTTCGGCGGGCAGGGCCTTCTTGAGGAAGTCGCGCAGGCGATAGTGTTCGTCGGCGTGGAATTCCATGCCGACTTTCTCGGAGAATTCCTTGGCGGTCTTTAGGCGCATGTCCCATTCTTTGTAGGGATGAATGTTCGGGTTGAAGAAATAGCCGACGGGCTCGATGCCCTCCTCCCGCAGTTTCTTGACGGGATAGCAGGAGCACGGGCCGCAGCACATATGGAGTAACAGGCGCAAGTGGCTCACCTCTTTCTAGTTAGTTGCTCATTTCTCTGGATACGGGATGCCGAGGTGGCGGTAGCCGGCCTCGGTGACGACGCGGCCGCGCGGCGTGCGGTTGATGAAGCCGAGCTGGATGAGGTAGGGCTCGTAAACGTCCTCGATGGTGTCGCGCGCCTCGCTGATGGCGGCGGCGAGGGTGTCGAGGCCGACGGGGCCGCCCGCGAACTTCTCGATCATCGTGCGCAGCATGCGGCGGTCGGTGTGGTCGAGGCCGGCTTTGTCGACCTCGAGCATGCGCAGGGCCTTGTCGGCAATCTCGTTCGTGATGGTGCCGGAGCCCTCGATCTGGGCGACGTCGCGCACGCGCTTCAAGAGCCTGTTCGCGACGCGCGGGGTGCCGCGGCTGCGGCGCGCGATCTCGAGCGCGCCCTCGTCCTCGATGGCGATATCGAGGATCTCGGCGGCGCGCTTGATGATGTGCACGAGCGCGTCGGGCGTGTAGTACTCGAGCCGCGAGATGACGCCGAAGCGGTCGCGCAAGGGGGCGGCGAGTGCGCCGGCCTTCGTCGTCGCACCGATCAGCGTAAACGGCGCGATGTCGAGCCGGATGGAACGCGCGCTCGGTCCCTTGCCGATGATGATGTCGAGCGCAAAGTCCTCCATCGCGGAGTAGAGCACTTCTTCGACGCTGTGCGAGAGGCGGTGGATCTCGTCGATGAAGAGCACGTCGTGCTCCTGCAGGTTCGTCAGCAGCGCGGCGAGGTCGCCGCTCCTCTCAATGGCCGGGCCGGACGTCTGGCGGAAGTTGACGCCGAGCTCGTTGGCGATGATGCCGGCCAGCGTCGTCTTGCCGAGGCCCGGCGGGCCGTAGAGCAGCACGTGGTCAAGCGCCTCGCCTCGCGAGAGCGCCGCCTGGATGAAGATGGAGAGGTTCGCCTTGACCTTCTCCTGGCCGATGTATTCATTCAGCTTGCGCGGGCGCAGGCTGTACTGCCAGTCGTCGGCGCGCTGCTCGTCCATCGCGACGATGCGGTCCTCGTCGTAGGAATCGAATCCGTCCAATATGACACCTCCCTATCTTACATGTGACTGAGTGCTTTCAAGGATTCCTTGATAATGGCCTCGGTCGTCTTGTACTTGGCCGTCTTGCGGATGACGGGCGCGATCTCAGCTTGCGTGTAGCCGAGCGACTGCAGGGCGGCCATGGCTTCGGCGACGGCGTCATCGCCGACCTCTGCCTCGTTCTCGATGGTCAAGAGCTCCTCTTCCCCGCTATCTGCGAAGGCGACCTTGTCCTTGAGCTCGAGGATCAGGCGCTCGGCCGACTTCTTGCCGATGCCCGGCAGCTTCGTCAGGACGCTCGCCTGCTTGTTCTGGATGGCACGGCAGAGGCTCTCGACCGTGATGGCGGAGAGGATGCCGAGCGCGACTTTCGGGCCGATGCCCGAGACGCCGATAAGCTGCAGAAAGAGCTCGTATTCCTCCTCGGTGGCGAAGCCGTAGAGCACGATGGCGTCTTCGCGCACGCTCGTGTAGGTGAAGAGGCTCGCCTCTTCCTTGAGGCGCAGTTTCGCCCGCGTCGAGTTCGCGAGGAAGACGCGGTAGCCGACGCCGTGGACGTCGAGCAGGCAGTAGTCCGTGTAGAGCGCGATGACCCTGCCGTGCAGATAACCGATCATAATTCGTTCCTCCAAGAGATACTGTTGAGGCAATGCGTCGTGCAGATGGCGATGGCCAGGGCGTCGGCCGTGTCGTCGGGCTTCGGCGGCTCGGGCAGATTGAGGATCTTCGTGACCATGTAGATGACCTGCTTCTTGTCGGCCTTGCCGTAGCCCGTGACGTCCTGCTTGATCTGCATCGGCGTGCGCTCGACGAGCCTGAGGCCATTCTTGGCCGCCGTCAGGAGCACGATGCCGCGCGCCTGGCCGACCGGGATGGCTGTCGTGACGTTGCGGTTGAAGAAGAGCTTCTCGACGCCCATGACGTCGGGCTGGTACTTCTTGATCAGCGCATCGAGCTCGTCGTAGATCTTCATGAGGCGGTCCTCCATCTTCATCTTCGGCGAGGTGAAGATGGAGCCGTACGCGCGCGGGATCAGCCGGCTGCCGCGCGACTCGACGAAGCCGAAGCCGCAGATGGCCGTGCCCGGGTCAATTCCTAATGCTAACATATGTCTCCCTAAATACCTGATAGATATAACCAAAACAAGCCTCTACAGATCGAAACGTTCGAATCGTTCGAATGTAGAGGCTTGCCTCAAAAGCCTGCTTGCAGCATGGCGCGCCGAGGATGACGATTACTCTTCGTCGTCCGACTCGTAGTTGCTGTAAACGTTCTGGACATCGTCGTTCTCTTCGAGTGCGTCGATGAGGTTCTGCATCTTCTCGGCATCCTTGCCGGCGAGGTGGACCGTCGTGTCCGGGACCATCGTGACCTCGGCCGAAGCCGTCTCGATGCCCTTCTCGCCCAGTGCCTTCTCGATATCGTCGAAGGCATCCGGCTCAGCCGTGATCTCGAAGACCTCGTCCTCTGCCTTCATGTCCTCGGCACCGGCGTCGAGCACGATCTCCATCAGCGCATCCTCGTCGTCGAACGTCTCTTTCTCGACGATGAAGACGGCCTTCTTCTTGAACATCCAGGCAACGCAGCCGTCCTGGCCGAGGTTGCCGCCGAACTTCGAGAAGAGGTGGCGCACATCTGCAGCCGTGCGGTTGCGGTTGTCCGTCAGGATGTCGAGCATGACGGCCGTGCCGCCCGGGCCGTAGCCCTCGTACATGAGCTCTTCGTACGTGCCGCTCTCCGAGTTGCCGAGGCCTTTCTCGATGGCACGCTTGATGTTGTCTTTCGGGATGTTGTTGGATTTCGCCTTCGAAAGAGCCAGCTTCAGGCGCATGTTGCCCGTCGGATCTGCGCCGCCCATGCGGACAGCAATCGTGATCTCACGGCCGATCTTCGTCGTGATCTTGCCGCGGATGGCATCGTTGGCACCTTTCTTGCGCTTGATATTGGCCCATTTAGAATGTCCTGACATAAAAGAACGCTCCTTCAATCTAGATTATTAACTTACTTATCTTATCATAAAACGCGCCATCCCACAACAGCATGGCGCGTTTTTCTCACTCGTAATGCTTCTTTCTTATTTGACGAGCTTGAAGTACTTCTTCTTGCCCTTCTTGACGATGGCCTCGCCGTCCGTGAAGTCGCTCTCCTGCAGGACGTAGTCGACGTCCGTGACCTTCGCATCGTTCAGCGAGAGGCCGTTCTGCTGGATCAGGCGGCGGCCCTCGCTCTTGGAGGCGAAGACCTTGCCGGCCGTCAGCACGTCGAGGAGTTTCTTGCCCGTCTCAACTGCGACGGTCGGCATGTCCTGCGTGTTGCCCGCGCCGCCAAACAGTGCCTCGGCGGCCTTCTTGGCCTTGTTTGCCTCTTCCTCGCCGTGGACGATCTTCGTGACCTCGTAGGCGAGCACCGTCTTGGCCTCGTTGATGGCGGAGCCCTCGAGGCTGCTGAGGCGGTGTACCTCCTCCATCGGCAGGAACGTCAAGAGCGAGAGGCACTTCTCGACGTCGGCGTCGTCGACGTTGCGCCAGTACTGGTAGAACTCGTACGGCGAGGTCTTCTCGGCGTCGAGCCAGAGCGCGCCGCCGGCCGTCTTGCCCATCTTTTTGCCGTCGCTCTTCGTCAGGAGCTTGTTCGTCAGGCCGTAGACCGCCACGTTGTTCTTGCGGCGGTTGAGCTCGACGCCGGCGATGATGTTCGACCACTGGTCGTCGCCGCCCATCTCGAGCTTGCAACCGTAGCGGCGGTTGAGCTCGAGGAAGTCGTAGGCCTGCATGACCATGTAGTTGAACTCGAGGAAGGTCAGGCCCTTCTCCCAGCGCTGCTTGTAGCACTCGGCCGCGAGCATGCGGTTGACGGTGAAGCAGGCGCCGACGTCGCGCAGGAGGTCGATGTAGTTGAGCTTCCGAAGCCAGTCGCCGTTGTTGACCATGATGGCCTTGCCATCGGAGAAATCAATGAAGCGGGCGATCTGCTTCTTGAAGCACTCGCAGTTGTGCTCGATGTCCTCGTCTGTCAGCATCTTGCGCATGTCGGTGCGGCCCGTCGGGTCGCCGACCGTGCCCGTGCCGCCGCCGACGAGACAGATGGGGCGATGGCCGGCGCGCTGCATGTGCGCCATCGCCATCAGGGCGATGAAGTGGCCGGCGTGGAGGCTGTCTGCCGTCGGGTCGAAGCCGATGTAGAAGGTCACGCGCTCCTCGTCGAAGAGCTCGCGCAGTTCCTTCTCGTTCGTGCACTGGGCGATGAAGCCTCTCTCTTTCAGGGTGTCAAATACATTTGCCACGAATCTCTCTCCTTTATATGGGTATAACGTAGGTGCGATGAATTGCGTTGCTTGCGTCAGTTGCGGCCTTTGGAGACGCTGCTGCCCGGCTCAGGTGCCGCGCCGCCACCACCGCCAGCAGAGGCCGGTGCCGTAGCTGGTGCCTGGCCCTGAGGCGCTGCTGGCTGCTGGCCCGGCTGCTTCTTGCCATCGTCCTTGGCCTTTGTCTCGGTGGACTTCGCCTCTTTCTTGGCGGGCTCGGCGCTCTTCTTGGAGACGGCCGTGCTCTTGTCGTCCTCGAGCGAGCCGATGGAGTCGCCGCCAGACGACTCGGCGCCGTCGAAGTCCTTGGCCGGCGTGCCTTTAAGGGCCTCGGTCATGAAGTTCTTCCAGATGGTGGCCGGCACGGTGCCGCCGTAGATGCCGCCGAGCGAGGTGTTGTCGTCGTTGCCGATCCAGACGCTCGCGACGAGGTCCGGCGTATAGCCGACGAACCACGCGTCATGGTAGTCACTCGTCGTGCCTGTCTTGCCGGCTGCCGGACGGCCGATGTTGGCGCGGCGGCCTGTGCCGGCGCGGATGACGTCCTGCAGCATGCTCGTGAGCTCGGCTGCGCTCGACTCACTGATGACGTTGCGCTGCTCGGGGTTCGCCTCGTCGATGACCTTGCCGTTGCGGTCGAGGACCTTGACGATGACGACGGGTTCCACATGGACGCCCTTATTGGCAAAGGTGCCGTAGGCGCTCGTGAGCTCTAAGGGCGTCACGCCCTTCGTCAGGCCGCCGAGGGCCGACGAGAGGTTGTTGTCGTTGTGCGGGCCGTCTTTGACGAGCGTCGAGATGCCCATCTCCTCCGCGTAGTAGAGCACTTTCTCGATGCCGAGCTTCTGCGCGATCTTGACGGTCGGGACGTTCATCGAGTGCTGGGCGACCTGGCGCATCGTCACGGGGCCGCTGAAGGTGTGCTCATCGTTCTGCGGCTCCCAGTCGCCGATCTTTATCGGACTGTCGTTGATGACGGTCGACGGCGTGAACTTGTTCTCGAGTGCCGCTGCAAAGACGAACGGCTTGAACGCCGAGCCCGGCTGGCGCTCGGCCATCGTCGCGCGGTTGAACTGGTCGGTGCCGCGGCCGCCGACCATCGCCTTGACGTAGCCCGTGTGCGGGTCGATGGCGACGAGCGAGCCCTGCGGCTGCATGACGCCGTTGGAATCCTTGCGGCCATTCGGCAGGCCCTTCATCGCCTTCTCGGCGGCGCGCTGCATGTCCATGTCGATGGTCGTGTAGACCTGCAGGCCGTCCTTGTAGACGGCGTCCGCGCCGTACTTGTCGATGAGCTTCTGGGTGACGTAGTCGACGAAGTACGAGGCCTCACCCTTGTCGTCCTTCTTCGGGTCGGGCTTGACGAGGTTGAGCTTCTCATTCTTGGTCTTCTCGGCCGTGGCCGAGTCGAGGTAGCCGTACTTGACCATCTGGTCGAGCACGGTCGCCTTGCGCTCCTGCGCCGCCTGCAGGTTGTTGAGCGGCGAGTAGTAGTTCGGGCTCTTCGGGATGCCGGCGAGCATCGCGCACTCGTTGAGCGTGAGGTCCTCGACATCCTTGCCGAAGTAGGTGCGCGCTGCGGCCTGCACGCCATAGGCGCCCTGGCCGAAGTAGATCTGATTGAGGTAGAGCTCCAAGATCTCGGATTTCGTGTACTGATGCTCGAGGCGCAGGGCCAGGAAGACTTCCTGGATCTTGCGCTTCAGCGTGCGGTCCTGCGTCAGGTAGGCATTCTTGGCCAGCTGCTGCGTGATGGTCGAGCCGCCCTCTGAGACGGTGCGGCCGCGCAGGTTGGCCCAGATGGCACGCGCGATGCCGCGCGGGTCCACGCCGATGTGGTCGTAGAAGCGGTTATCCTCGACGGCGACAAAGGCATCCTGCAGGTTCTTCGGGACCTGGTCGAGCTTGACGGGCATGCGGTTCTCCGCCGCATGGATCGTCGCGATCTCGTTGCCGTCGCTGTCGTAGACGAGCGAGGACGCGGGCGGCCGGATGTCATCCGCGAGGTCCGACTTCGTATTCATGCTTGCGGTCAGGAAACCGCAGCCAATGCCGGTCAGCATGACCAGTAAGACAATCGCAATGCCGAGCAGGGTCTTATGCTTCGTAGCACTGCCCTTCTTCGGACTGCGTTGTTGTTGATGGCTTCGTTGAGAACGTTTTTCCATTTAGGCGCCTCCTTCAAACTATACGGCTCCTATTTTACCACACTTTCGCGGAAAAGCCTATGCCCGATGTCATTCCCATCATTATTTGAGCGTGACGACGGTCGCGCCCGTGCCGCCCTCGGTGATGTCGGCGAACTGGAAGCTCTCGACATTCCGGTGGCGCCTGAGGTACTCGTGGATGCCCTTGCGCAGGGCTCCCGTGCCCTTGCCGTGGATGATCAGGACCTGCGAGAGGCCCGCCATGACGGCGTCGTCGAGGAACTTGCCGACTACGACCTCTGCCTCGTCGACCATCATGCCGCGGATGTCGATCTCGCGGCCGATCGTCTGGGTCTTCTGCATGAAGGCATTGGACTGACGTCGGGAGGATGAGGCAGCGGGTACGCCCGCCCCCTTTGGCTCCTTCGGCGCATGGTCGAGGAAGCGGCAGGCCGACGCCTTGACTTTCGTGTGCAGCGAGCCGATCTGGACGGTCAGCTCCTTGCCCTGCACCTCGAGCACCGTGCCCTTCTGGTCGAGCTTCTTGACGTAGACGATGTCGCCGGGCTTGATGCTCTTGAGGCTCACGGCCTTGCCGACGCCCTTCTGGGCCATGATGCCCGGGCGCGACTTCTCGAAGGCCTCGTTGAGCTTCGCGCGCGCGTCCTGGATGGCCTGCTGGCGGCGCTTGATGCCCTGGTCGTCGAACTGCTCCTTGAGCTCCTTGATGATGGCCTCAGACTCGCGGCGCGTGCGGCGCACCATCGCCGCGCTCTGCTCGCGCGCCTTGCGGATGAGCTCGCCCTTCTTCTTGGAGAGCTCTTCCTTCGTGCGCGCGACCTTGGCCTCGAGCTCGGTGACGCGCTGCTGACGCTCGAGGATGTCGGCATTGCGCTGCTCGTACATCATCTTCTCGTTCTCGAGCTCGTTGATGACGTGCTCAAACTGCGCGTGGTCGGCCTTGACGAGCTGCTGCGCGCGAAGGATCAGTGACTCTGAGAGGCCGAGCCGGCGGCTGATGGCGAAGGCGTTGCTCGCGCCCGGCATGCCGATGAGCAGCCGGTAGGTCGGCCGCAGCGTCTTGACGTCGAACTCGACGCAGGCGTTCTCGATGCCCTCGCGCGAGTAGGCGAACGTCTTGAGCTCGGAGTAATGCGTCGTCGCGATCGTCGTCACGCGCAGCTGCAGGAGCTTCTCGAGGATGGCCATGGCGAGCGCCGCGCCCTCCTCCGGGTCGGTGCCCGCGCCGAGCTCATCGAGGAGCACGAGGTCGTCCTCCTCGACTTCCTGCAGGATGCGCACGATGTGGGTCATGTGCGCGGAGAATGTCGAGAGACTCTGCTCGATGCTCTGCTCGTCGCCGATGTCGGCGTAGATGTTCGGATAGACCGCAATGACGGGGTCCGGCGCCGTCGGCAGGTAGCAGCCCGACTGCGCGAGCAGGACCATCGTGCCGAGCGTCTTCATGCTGACCGTCTTGCCGCCCGTGTTCGGGCCGGTAATCAGCAGCATGCGGTAGTCCTCGCCGATGCGGATGTCAATCGGCACGACCTTGTCCTTCGCGATGAAGGGATGGCGCGCCTGCTTGAGGTCCGTGCGGCCCTCGCGGCTCAGCTCGGGGCGGTTCGCCGCCATGTCCTTGGCGAGCTTTGCCTTGGCAAAGGCGAAGTCGATCGCGCCGAGGATGCGGCAGTTCTCCTGAAGGATGGCGCTCTGCTTGCTGATCTCGGCCGCGAGGTGGCGCAGGATGCGCTGGATCTCCTGATGCTCGGCGAGCATCAGCTGCTTGACGTCGTTGTTGAGCTCGACGACGGCCATCGGCTCGATGAAGAGCGTCGCGCCCGTGGCCGACTGGTCGTGGACGATGCCCGGGAAGCGCGAGCGGTACTCCTGCTTGACGGGGATGACGTAGCGCTCGTCGCGGACCGTGACGATGGCGTCCTGGAAGAACTTCTGGTACTCGGCATTGTGGAGGATGCTCGAGATGCGCTCCTTGATGTGCGCCTGGGCGGCGTGGAGCTCGCGGCGGATGCGCCGCAGCTCGACGCTCGCGTCCTCGCGCATGGCGCCGTGCTCGTCGACGGTGTTGTCGAGCAGGCGTTCGAGCTGGCCGAGGATCTCGATGCTGCGCGCCCACTCCTTGAGCGTCGGCACGTCTAGCTCGATGTCGCGGAAGAAGCGCTTGACGCTGCGCATGGCCGCGAGCGTGCTCATGGTGTTCATGATCTCGTCGAGGTCGAGCACGGCGCCCATCTTCGCCTTCTTGAGCAGCGGGCGGATGTCGAAGATGCCGCCGAACGGCGGCATGGCCGTCTCGAGGACGGTCACGGCCTCTGTCGTCTCGGCGAGCCACTCGGCGACTTCATCGAAGTCGCTGCTCGGCTCGAGCGTCTTCGCCCGCTCCTTGCCGATGCGCGAGCTGGCCCGGTCCGCGAGCATCTCGCGGATCCGGTCGTATTCCATGATCTTATAGGTTTCTTTTTCCATTATCTACCTCTATCTTAAAGGGTCTTGAAGACTTGGCGGATCAGAGCACGCCGCGGAAGTAGTGACCGCGCGTGATGTCCTTGCCCTCCTGTTCGTGGATCCAGGCGAGCTGGGCTTCATCAGGCTCGCTCGGGAAATCCATGGCCTTCCGATAGGCCCGGACAATCGCCGTAATTTCCTTCTCCCCCATGGCCTTGGCCTCAATCTGCAGGGTCGCGATGCCCGCGGGGCGGAACTTCATCGCGTGCGGCAGCATTGAGAGGGTCTTGCTGTTGAGCACGTGCATGTGGCAGAACTGGTCCATCGCGAGCGGGAACAGCGCGTCCTTGCGGTCCTTGAGCGCGAAATGGCCGCGCGTGCAGGGCTGGCTGCACGGGCCCTCGCCGCAGCCGCCTAAAAAGCTTCCGGTCACACAGTACTCCGAGACCATGAGCTCGAGCCGGCCGTGCACGATGCACGCGAGCGGCAGGTCGGTCTCAGTCGCGAGCCTGCGGATCTCCTTGGCCGTGAGCTCTGGCGAGAGCGTCGCGCCCGCGACGCCGTAGTCCTTGAGGAAGGCGAGCGTCTGCTTGTTGAAGGAGATCAGCGAGTAGTCGGCGTGGATGGCGAAGTCCGTCAGGCGCCGCACGAGCGCGAGCGTGCCGATGTTGTGGACGTGGACGGCGTCGGGCGGGAAGGCGGCAAAGGCGGCGAGCAAGGTCTCGAGGTGCTTCTGCTGGCCGTCGTGCACGATGCGCGGCGTGTTGAAGTCGATGCGCGCACCGGCCTCCTTCGCCAGCTGCCAGGCCTTCTCGTACTCTTCGGCTGTGATGATATGGTGATGGTACGAATCGCCGCCAAACAGGATGCCGTCGGCACCGGCCGCGAGCGCGGCCTTGACCTGCGCGAGCGTCGCGACGGCGACGAGGAAGGTTGCCTTCCTCGGCACTGGCCGCTCCTTGCTATCCTTGAACTTCGGCTCGGGACGGTGCTCGCGCGCCTCAATCTCCGCAAGGCGCAGCTCGTCGAGCGCTTCAACGGCCTTGCGGCGCGCCTCGTTGATCTCGCTCATCGGCACCATGACCTCGCCCTCGATGTCGCAGGAGAGCGAAGTCATCTCGTAGACGCTGGTGCCGAGGCGGCTGACCTGCTTGCGGATAACATCTTCGGAGAGCGGCCGCTTGCGCGCGGGCTCGCCGATGAAGTCGGTCTTTCCCTCTGCCCTATGCCCCTCTGCATCGCAGACCGTCACCGTCAAAGGCGCGCCGATGGCGGCGTGGACGGCAATGGTTACGGGGATGCGGCGCACGGGCGCGCCAGACGCATACGTCTCCTTGGCGCGCTCCATCAGGCGGGCGTCGTAGACCTTGAAGACGCGGTCGTGGTCGCGCACGGCGGACGGTATCGCAAACGAGACGGTGTCGCCAGCCTCGCCTGCCTCTACCTCGCGGCCCTGCGCGTCCTTCAGGGAGTCAATCGTCGCGGTCACGCGGCCGCCGACCTTGACCCAGAAGTCAACCTGGTCGCCGAGGCCGAGTCGGCCGCTGAGCTTCACCGTGACGATGCGCTTGTCCCAGTCGTAGGCCGTGACGCGGCCGACGAGCAGGCCGCGGTTGTTCGGGCGGCGGTCGCTCATCATCGCCTTGCCGGGGCGGCCCTTGAGGTAAGCCACCGTGAAGTCGCGGTTAAAGATCTGCGCGAGGTCGTCGCGCTCTTCCTGCGTGACGGCGTAGCCCTTGCCCGCATAATGGGTGTCGATGGCCTCGCGGTAGGTGCGCACGACGGTCGCGACGTACTCGGGGCGCTTCATGCGGCCCTCGATCTTGAGCGACGAGACGCCCGCCTCGATGAGGTCGGGGATGACGTCGATCGTGCTGAGGTCGCGCGGCGAGAGCAGGTACGAGCCCGCCTTGTCGCCGAGCACGTCCTGCCCCTTTTCATCGACGAGCGTGTAGGGCAGGCGGCAGGGCTGCGCACAGCGGCCGCGGTTGCCGCTGCGGCCGCCGATCATGCTGCTCATCAGGCACTGGCCCGAGTAGCAGACGCAGAGCGCGCCGTGCATGAAGGTCTCGATCTCGATCGGCGAGTGGGCGCAGATGCTGCGGATCTCCTTCAGGGACATCTCGCGCGCGAGCACGGCGCGCGTGAAGTCGAGCTCGGCAAGCGCCTTGACGCCCTCGATGCTGCTGACGGACATCTGCGTGCTCGCGTGGAGCGGCAGGTCCGGCACCGTCTCGTGCGCGACTTTCGCCACGCCGAGGTCCTGCACGAGGATGGCGTCGGCGCCGGCCTCGTAGAGGAAGCGCAGGTAGTCTTTGAGGGGCTCGAGCTCCTCATCGGCCACGATCGTGTTGACCGTCACGTGGATGGCGACATTCCTGAGGTGCGCGAAGTGGATGGCCTCGCGCAGTTCCTCGCGGTCGAAGTTGTTGGCATAGGCGCGCGCGCCGAAGGCATTGCCCGCCAGATAGATTGCATTTGCACCGTTCTCCACCGCAGCGACAAGTGCCTCGCGGCTGCCGGCTGGTGCCAAGAGTTCAACCAATTTCATTTCCTCCAATATCTGAAAAAACAGCACGAGAACCCCCGTGCCGCTTTCATTCTTCTTACATTCTTTCTTCTTGCCTGTCAGGGTTTTGCATTCTCCGCGGGGCTGCCCTTCTCCGCTGCTGCCGCCTCGAGCTCGAGGCGCACAGCGGGGTCTTCGGCGGGCAGCTGCGGCAGGTCGTCGAGCGAGTCGAGGCCGAAGCAGCGCAGGAAAGTCGCTGTCGTGCCGTAGAGGATGGGCCGTCCGATGACCTGCTTGCGGCCGAGCTCGCAGATGAGCCCGAGCTCTAGGAGCTTGGCGAGCGCGCGCTCGACACGCACGCCGCGCAGCTGCTCGATCTCGGGCTTCGTGATGGGCTGCTTGAACGCGATGATGGAGAGCGTCTCCATCGTCGGCGCCGAGAGGTGGCGGTCAGTGACCTGGCTCAGCCGCTCGACCGTCGCATACGCCTCGGGCCGCGTGACGAGCTGATAGCCGCCCGCGACCTTCTGGACGGTCAGGCCGCTGCCCTCGGAGGTCAGCTTTGCCTGCAGGCTGCGTGCCAGTTCGACCACTTCCGACTCCTCGCAGTCCATGATGGCGGCAATGCCCGAGAGCGGCAGCGGATTGCCCGCGGCAAACAGCACGGCCTCGAGCGTCGCCTCGCGGCTGAGTTCCCCCTGTCGACTGGATTCATTCTCTTTCATCATTTTTCTCCCCCCGCCAGGCAATGGTGATGGTCCCGAAGAGATGTGCCTGCTCGACGCTGACACTCTGCTGCTTGATCAGCTCAAGCAGGGCTAGAAAGGTCACGACAAGCTCGCCGCGCGTGCCGCGCTCGAAGGCATCCTCAAAGCGCATGCGGCCGCCATGTGCCTCAAGCGCCGCCTTGATCTCCTCCATCTTGTCCTCGATGTGGTAGGGCTCGGGCCTCACGATGGCTGGAGGCAGCCCTGCCTCCTCCTCTTTGATCTGCATGACCTCGCGGAAGGCCGTGACGAGCAGCGAGAGGTCGAGGCTCGCAGGTGGCAGATGGTGCACGGGCAGGTCGAGCGGCGCGCGGCCGACGAAGTGCTCCTGCAGGTCGGCCATCGAGCCGAGCACCTCGCTGACCTTCTTGAAGCGGCGGTACTCGAGCAGGCGCTCGACGAGCTCCTGGCGCGGGTCCTCCTCTTCCCCACTCTCCTCTGCCTTCTTCTTCGGCAGCATCATGCGCGACTTGATCTGCAGGAGCGTCGCGGCCATGACGAGGAAGGAGCTCGTGACTTCCATGTCCATCTCGCGCATCGCCTCGAGGTAATCGAGGTACTGGCGCGTGAGCTCCGCGATCGGGATGTCGTAGATGTCGATCTTGTTCTTCTCGATCAGGTGCATCAGGAGCTCGAGCGGGCCGTTGAACGCCTCGAGATGGAAGGTATACTTCTTGTTTGTAACGTCCATGCTATCCCACTCAGAAGAACGGCATCAAGATGAGCACGAAGAGCTGCCAGATGAGGCGCTGCAGCGGGATGAAGATCATGCTGAGGACAGGCGTCATGATCAGCACGATGAGGATCAGGAAGCTGTAGCGCTCGAGCCGCGCGTAGGCGTAGGCCATCCTCGGCGGCAGGAGCTGCACGAGCACGTGTGAGCCGTCGAGCGGCGGCAGCGGAATCATGTTGAAGATCGCGAAGTTGATGTTGTAGATGATGATGAGCTGGAAGACCTGGTAGACGCCAATGCTCAGGTGGCCCATCGTGCTCTTGATGACGAGCAGCGCGACGAGCGCGAGGAAGGCCGTCACGAGGTTGGCAAAAGGCCCTGCGAGCGAGACGAGGATGTCGTCGCGGCGCGGCTTCTTGAAGTTGCGCGGGTCGATGATGACGGGCTTGGCCCAGCCGAAGCGCACGAGGAACAGCATGATGAGGCCGATCGGGTCGATGTGCGCGGCCGGGTTCAGCGTCAGGCGCCCCATGAGGAGCGGCGTCCTGTCGCCCAGGGCAACGGCGACGCGCGCATGCGCGTACTCGTGGATGACCATCGCGATGATCAGGCCCGGGATGCCGGCGATGAGGTCGAGCAGGTTGAAATCAAACATATAGACTCCTTTGAATCTCCTTTACTTCTACGTTTACTTTGTGGCTTTCTGCTGCGCGGCGAGCATCAGGATGGAGATGACGGACTTCGCATCGACGATGCGGCCGTCCGTGGCCATGGCGACGGCTTCCTCGAGCGGCACCTTGACGACGTTGATGAACTCATCCTCATCCGTGTGCTGCTTGCCCGGCGTCAGGCCCTCGGCCGCGTAGAGGTGGATCTTCTCGTTCGAGAAGCCGACCGTCGTCGCGATCGTCGTGAGCTTCGTGATGTGCTCGGCCGTGTAGCCGGTCTCCTCCGAGAGCTCGCGCTCGGCGCAGACGAGCGGGTCCTCGTCCGGCGCATCGAGCTTGCCGGCCGGCACCTCGAGCGTCACCGCATCGATCGGATAGCGGTACTGGCGCACGAGGATGATGCGGCCGTCCGGCAGCAGCGGGATGACGGACGAGGCGCCCGGATGCTTGATCCACTCGCGCGTCGCCTCTTTGCCGTTCGGCAGCTTGACCGTGTCGCGCTTGACGTGGAGCAGGACACCGTCGAAGATAGCCTCGCTGCTGATTTTCTTTTCGATCAGATCCTCATACATACCAAAAACCCCCTAGAAATCATATCTTAAATTTACCAGTTTTACCATTCGCCCTATTCTATCACGTTGGGCGCACTTATGCCAGACTCAGGAGAGCACATCTCTCCTGAAGGCGTCTTTCTTCATCTTGGCATGCGAGACCATCTCGCGCGCGTTGTCGAGCGAGGCGGTCGTCATGTCGGCGCCCGACGCCATGCGCGCGATCTCGCTGATGCGCTCGCGCTCGGAGAGCGGGCGTATCTGCGTCGCCGTCGTGCCCTCGACCGTGCGCTTCGAGATGTAGAGATGCGCGTCGGCCATGCAGGCGATCTGCGGCAGATGCGTGATGCAGAGCACCTGTTTGTACTGCGCGACGAGCGCGATGCGCTCCGCAACCATCTGGGCCGTACGGCCGCCGATGCCCGTGTCGATCTCGTCGAAGACCATGCTCGGCACGGACGAGTCGCGCGACGAGGCGACCGTCTTGATGGCGAGCGCGATGCGTGAGAGCTCGCCGCCCGAGGCGACCTTCTGCAGGGGCTTCTCCGCCTCGCCTGGGTTGGCCGAGAAGAACATCGCGACATCATCGCGGCCGTTCGCGCCGTAGTCCTCAGCCTGCTCGACTCGGATATGGAAGCGCGCCTTCGGCATGCCGAGCGCGAAGAGCTGCTCCTCGATAGCGGAGGAAAGGTCGTTTGCCGCCGCTGTGCGCAGCCGCGTGAGCTCTGCGGCCTTGCGGCCGAGCTTCTCCTCGAGCGCGGCGATCTCCTTCTCGAGCGCGGCGATGTCCTCATCGTAGTTTTCGATCTCAGATAGCTCCTGTTCGACCTTTGCCTGATGCGCGAGCACGTCCTCGAGGGTTGCGCCGTACTTCTTGCAGAGGCGGTAGATGACATCCATGCGGCTCTGGAGTTGGTCGAGGCGCTCAGGGCTGAACTCGACGCTCTCGCCGTAGTCGCGCAGCTCGTACGAGGCCTCCTGCAGGGAGATGTAGGCCTCCTCGACCATCTTCTGGGCATTCGCGAGCGCATCGTCGAAGCGGCCAATCTCCTCGAGGTCCTTCTTGACCTGCGAGAGCGCGGGCAGGACGCCGAGGCCATTGCCGCCGCCCCCTTCGAGGAGCTGATACGACTCCTCGACGGAGCCGACGATCTTCTCGGCGTGCGAGAGCTTGCGGATGTCAGCCTCGAGTTGCTCGTCCTCGCCGGGCCTTAAGTTGGCCTCAGAGATCTCCTTGTCCTGCCAGTGCAGCATGTCGAGGCGCTGCGCGTACTCGCGCGAGGCCTGCTGCTTCTCGGCATAGGCCTTCTTCTTCTCGCGCCACTCGCGGTAGACGCACTCGTAGGCGGCCAATGCCTCGGAGACGTCGGAGTCGTAGCCGTCGAGTAGGTGGAACTGATTCTCCTCCTTCAAGAGGGCGAGGTTCTCATTCTGCCCGTGGATGTCGACGAGGTAGGCGCCGATCTGGCGCAGGACGGCCAGCGTGACGTGGCAGCCGTTGACGAGCGCCGTGCTGCGGCCCGCCCGCGTGAGCTGCCGCGTGATGATGAGCTCTTTGTCCGCGTCGTCGATGGCCTGCTGCGTCAGGAGCTCATGCAGGCCGAGCGATTCGTCCTCGAGCGAGAATACCGCCTCAACGCGCAGCCAGTCGCAGCCCGAGCGCACCATGTCGGCTGACATGCGCGCGCCGAGCACGGCGCCGAGCGAATCGATGAGGATTGACTTGCCCGCGCCGGTCTCACCGGTCAGGATATTGAGGCCCGGCTCGAACTCCACCTGCACATGCTCGAGCAATGCGAAGTTCCAGACCGTCAGTGATTTCAACATGGATGTTTTTTCCTCCTATGCCCCAGCTCTATCCGTTCAGTCCTGCAGCATGTCGAGGATGCGCTTGCGGACGACGGGAGCCGTTTCCTTTGGCTTGATGACGACAAGGATGCTGTCGTCGCCGGCGACCGTGCCGATGATCTCCGGCCACTTGCAGTAGTCGAGCGCGGCGGCCACGGTGTTGGCGCCGCCCGGCAGGGTCTTGACCACGAGGATGTTCTCGCTGTAGTCGCAGTCGATGATCGTGTCATTGAAGATGCGCCGCATGCGCTCCTTGGTGAACGCGTAGTTCTCCTGCGCCGGCAGGGCATAGCGATAGCGGCCGTCGCCCGTCGGCACCTTGATGAGCATGAGCTCCTTGATATCGCGCGAGACGGTCGCCTGTGTGACGGCAATGCGCCGCTTGCGCAGCTGCGCCGCGAGCTCATCCTGTGTCTCGATGATCTCGTGGCGGATGATCTCGCGTATCAGCTCCAGTCGTCTTTCTTTCATCAATATACCTGCCTTCCTTCTATGATTGATTTATCGCACCTGCTGCCTTACTGTTCACCGCCCTGGCGCCAGAGCTTCGTGCGCAGGATCTGGTAGTAGTCCTTGTCCTCGAACTTGATGATCTCCGCCTGCGCCTCGGACTTCCGGACGATGACCTCGTCGCCGGGCAGCAGCCGGTAGCAGACCTGCCCGTCGAACGTGATGATGGTGTCCTGCGGGATGGAGGCAATCGCGACGTGTACCGTGTCGTCCTCCTGGATGATCAATGGACGGATGTTGAACGTATGGGCGCAGATCGGCGTGACAATGAGCGCGCGGACGTTCGGGTTCACGATTGGGCCGCCGGCCGACAGCGAGTAGGCCGTCGAGCCCGTCGGCGACGAGATGATGATACCGTCGGCCTTGCAGTCGAGCAGGTGGCTCTCGTTGATCGTCAGCCCGAGGTGCAGCATGCGCGCGACACCGCCCTTGACGACGATGTCGTTGATCGCATGGCCGAGGAAGCGCTCTTTGCCCCCCGAGCGGACGGAGCCCGCCAAGAGCAGGCGATGCTCGATGTGGAAGTCACCGTCTAAGAGCTTCTGCAGCTTCGTCTCGAGCTCGTGCAGCTCGATGTCGGCCATGAAGCCGAGTGTGCCGATATTGACGCCGCAGACGGGCACGGCATGGTGGCTGTAGCGGCGGCAGACGCCGAGGAGCGTGCCGTCGCCGCCGATGCTCAGTGCGATGTCTGTGGGCACGTTCTCGATGTCGGTGACGCCGTAGCCCGCGTGCTGGAAGAAGCGCGCCTCCTCCACGGGCATGATGACGCGCACATCCTTGTCCGCGTAGAACGAGAGGATGCGCTGCAGGACCTCCGGTGCCTCCGGCTTATTCGTATTCGGGAAAACCGCTATCGTTAACATAGAGCGCCTCCTTCCCCTGGGTCAGTGGTCGAGATCCGCATGAGCGTCGGAGACAACCTGCTGCAGCCGCTCTTCCGTCACGGTGTCCTCGCCCTCGGCGCGTGAGAGGTAGATGAGGTACTCGATGTTGCCCTCGGGACCCTTGACGGGCGAATACGTCAGCGCGAGCGGGCAGAAGCCGAGGTTGCGCGCGAATTCCGTGACCGTGCGGATGACTTCTTCGTGGATGGCCGGGTCGCGCACGACACCCTTCTTGCCGACCTTCTCGCGGCCCGCCTCAAACTGCGGCTTGATGAGCGCGACGACTTCGCCTGTCTCCTTCAAGAGCGAGTAGGCAACCGGTAGGACCTTCGTCAGCGAGATGAAGGCCACGTCGATCGAGGCGAAGTCCAAAGGCTCGCCGATCATCTCCGGCGTGACCGTGCGGATGTTCGTGCGCTCCATGTTGATGACGCGCTCGTCCGTGCGCAGCTTCCAAGCCAGCTGGCCGTAGCCGACGTCGATGGCGAAGACCTTCTTCGCGCCGTTCTGCAGCATGCAGTCGGTGAAGCCGCCCGTCGAGGCGCCGATATCGGCCGCGACCTTGTCCTGCAGGCGCACGCCGAATTCCTTCATCGCCTTCTCGAGCTTGAGGCCGCCGCGGCTCACATAGGGGATGTCGTGCCCGAGCAGCCGTATCTCTGCCTCAGGTTTCACCGTCGTGCCGGCCTTGTCGATCTTCTGTCCGTCGACGAGGACCTCGCCCGCCATGATCATGCGCTTCGCGCGCTCACGGCTGCCGGCCAGTCCCCGCTCGACGAGCAGGATGTCCAAACGTTCTTTTGCCATTGTCTACCCTTCTGTCTATCTACTCTCTTACTATCTCAATTCACGCCTCTGGCGCCAGCTGACTCAGGCGCTCGCGCACGCGCTCGGCCATCTGCTCAGGCTGCAGGCCGCAGAGCGATAAAAGCTCCTTGCGCGTGCCCTGCTCGATGAAGCGGTCGGGGATGCCGAAGCGCACGAGGGGCACCTGCTGGCCGCTGTCTGCGAGGTACTCGGCCACAGCCGAGCCGAAGCCGCCCGCGAGCACATTCTCCTCCGCCGTGATGATGAGTTTTTTCGTCTTGGCCATCGCATCGATGAGCGCTGTATCGAGTGGCTTGATAAAGCGCATGTTGACGACGGCCGCCTCGATGCCCTCCTCGGCGAGGATGGCTGCGGCTGCCTTCGCGTGCTCGACCATCGTGCCGACGGCTAAGAACGCAATCTCGCCCTTCTCCTGCAGCACCTCGGCCTTGCCGACGGGCAGCTTCTCAAAGGAGTCCGTGAGCGCAACGCCGAGACCGGCACCGCGCGGATAGCGCACGGCGGCAGGGCCCGGCAGCGCGATGGCCGTCGCGAGCATGTGCCGCAGCTCCTCCTCGTCCTTCGGCGCCATGACGCACATGTTCGGCATCTGGCGCAGGTACGAGAGGTCAAAGACGCCGTGATGCGTCGGGCCGTCCTCGCCGACGAGTCCGGCGCGGTCGAGGCAGAGCGTCACGGGCAGGTTCTGCAGGCAGACGTCGTGGATCAGCTGGTCGTAGGCGCGCTGCGCGAACGTTGAGTAGAGCGCGATGACGGGATGCATGCCACCGGCGGCCATGCCGGCCGCGAGCGTCATCGCGTGCTCCTCGGCGATGCCGACGTCGAAGAAGCGCTTTGGATAGGCCTTGCCGAAGGCCTTGAGCCCCGTGCCCGACGGCATAGCCGCCGTGATGGCGAGGATGTCGGGCCGGTCTTTCGCGAGTTCGATGAGTGCCTCGCTGAAGACGGCCGTGTACGACGGCGCACAGCCCGCTTTCTTCGCGGACTTGCCCGTGCTCGGGTCGAAGCAGCCGACGCCGTGGAACTTCTCCGGCGCCTGCTCGGCCGGCTGGTAGCCCTTGCCCTTGACCGTGTGGATGTGGATGAGCACGGGCCCCTCCAGCTCCTTGGCACTCTTGAAGACTTCCTCCATCAGCGCGATGTTGTGGCCGTCGAGCGGGCCGATGTAGTGGAAGCCCATCTCCTCGAAGAGGCTGCCCGGCACGAGGACGGAGCGCACGCCGTCCTTGAGGTGGCTTGCCGTCTTGTAGACCTTGTCGCCGATGTGCGGGATGCTCATGAGCAGGCTGCCCATGTCGCGCTTGGCGCGCGCGTACTGCGGCGCGATGCGGATGCGCGAGAGGTACTCGCTCATGGCGCCGACATTGGCGTCTATAGACATCTCGTTGTCGTTGAGGACGACGATGAGCTTCGTGCCGAGGTCGCCGGCGTTGTTGAGCGCCTCGAACGACTCGCCGCCCGTCAGCGCGCCGTCGCCGATGACGGCGATGACCTGATTCTTCTCCCCCTTGGCATCGCGTGCGAGCGCCATGCCGAGCGCCGCCGAGATGGACGTGCTCGCATGGCCGACGCCGAAGGCATCGTAGGCCGACTCAAAGCGGTTGGGGAAGCCGGTGATGCCGCCCTTCTTGCGCAGCGTCGAGAACGCATCCCTGCGTCCCGTGAGGATCTTATGGCTGTAGGCCTGATGGCCGACGTCCCAGACGAGCTTGTCTGCGGGAAAGTCAAAGACGCTGTAGAGCGCGAGTGTCAGCTCGACCGTGCCGAGGTTCGGCGCGAGGTGCCCGCCGTTCTGCGAGACCGTATCGATGATGAAATGGCGCAGCTCCGATGCCAGCTGCTCGAGCTCGCGGACCGTGAGCTTCTTGACGTCCTCCGGGTTCTCTATGCGATTGAGCAATGGATACATGGAAACACTTCCCATCAATGCAATTTAATTCTTTCGTTCGAGCATATAGCGGACGAGCTGGCGCAGGAAGTCAGCCTCAGGTCCGAAACCATCAAGTGCCGCGACAGCAGCGTCCACCGTCTCCTTGGCGAGGCGCTGGGCCTCCTCAAGCGAAGTCAGCGTCACGTACGTCGACTTCTCGTTGCGCAGGTCGCTGCCGACCGGCTTGCCGATGAGCGCCTCGTCGCCCGTCACATCGAGGATGTCGTCCGTGATCTGGAAGGCGAGACCGAAGCCCTCGGCATAGGCAGTCAGGGCCGCGAGCTGCTTTTCGCTTGCGCCCGCGAGGATGGCGCCGCTGCGCAGGGCCGCGCGGAACAGCGCGCCCGTCTTGCCCATGTGCATCTTGCGAAGCTGCTCCATCGGGATGCGGTGGCCCTCCGACTCGAGGTCGATGGCCTGGCCGCCGACCATGCCGTTCATGCCGGCCGCCGTGCTGATCTCCTGCACGGTGCGCAAGAGCGTCGCGGGGTCCGTATGCTCCTGGCGCCCGATGACCTCGAAGGCCAGCGTCAAAAGCGCGTCGCCGGCGAGCACGGCCATGCCATCGCCAAAGACCTTGTGGTTCGTCAGCTTGCCGCGGCGGTAGTCGTCGTTGTCCATCGCGGGCAGGTCGTCGTGGATCAGGGAATACGTGTGGATCATCTCGAGCGCGCAGGCCGTCGTCAGGTAGTCCGTGCCCTTTGCGCCGACGGCATCTGCGGCCGCCATCAGGAGGATCGGGCGCAGGCGCTTGCCGCCCGCCATGAGGCTGTAGCGCATCGACTCCGCGAGGCGCGCATCAAGAGGCGGCTCTTTCTCCAGTTCCTTGACGAGCTGCTTCTCGACCAGCTGCTGACGCTCTTTCCAAATTTCCTTCAACATAGTGTTCAATCCCCTCATCCCTCAATATCCAACTTGCTCTCCTCGACTTTTCCTGTCGCTTCCTCTTCTTTGACGAGCAGGTCCATCGTCTGCTCGGCGCGCTCGAGGGCGCTCATGCAGTTCTTGGCGAGGCCGACGCCCTCCGAGTAATGGCTCATGAGGTCCTTGAGCGTCAGGTCGCCGCCCTCCATCTCCTTGACGATGCCCTCGAGCTTTTCCAGAGATTCTTCAAATGAGAGCTCTTTCTTTCTTGGCATGCGTAACATCCTTTCTATCTCTATCGTCTCAATCGTCTGGATTGCTTTATCGCTACGGTCATGCTCTGCCCTCTGTGCCAGCGGCTGATTCGACGCGGGCCGTGAGGCGGCCGTCCTTCAGCGTGACCGTCAGGCGGTCGCCCTCGTGCACGGCGCGGACGCTCGTGACAGGGCTGCCCTCTTTCTCGACGATGCCGTATCCCTGGCGCAGGATGTGCACGGGGTTCAGGTAGTCGAGCTGCTGCAGTGCGATCTCGAGTGCGTGGCGCTTCTCCTTCATCTGGCTCTTCATCAGTGCATCGAGGCGCGCCGTGGCGTGGTCGAGCCGCTGCGTGCGGCTCGCGAGCAGGAGCTGCGGCTTCTGCAGGGCCGCGCTGCGGCGACAGGCATCGAGGCGCAGCCGCTTCTCCTGCAGCTGGCGCTTTCCCTGCTGCGCGAGGCGTGCCATGAGGCTCTCCGTGTAGCGCAAGAGCTCCGCGCGGTCCGGCACGGCGAGCTCCGCCGCCTGCGACGGCGTCGCGGCGCGCTGGTCGCTCGCAAAATCGGCGAGCGTGAAGTCCGTCTCGTGGCCGACGGCCGAGATGACGGGGATATTCGAGGCGTAGATGGCCCGCACGACGGGCTCCTCGTTGAACGCCCAGAGGTCCTCCATCGAGCCGCCGCCGCGGCCGACGATCAGCACGTCGACGGGGTACTTCTCGTTGAAGAAGGCGATGGCCGCCGCGATCTGCGCAGCCGCCTCCTCGCCCTGCACGAGCACCGGCTTCAGCACGAGCTGCACCGAAGGCCAGCGGCGCTTCGAGACGTGGTAGATGTCCCGCAGCACAGCGCCCGAGATTGAGGTGACGATGCCGATGCGCTTCGGGAAGCGCGGCAGCGGCTTCTTGTGCGCGGCGTCGAAGAGCCCTTCGGCCGCGAGTCTCGCCTTGAGCTGCTCGAAGGCCAGCGCGAGGTCGCCCGCGCCCTCCGGCATCATGCGGTCAGCGTAGAGCTGGTAGACGCCGTCGCGCTCGTAGACCGAGATGTTGCCGCTGACGACGACCTGCATGCCGTTCTCCGGCCGGAAGCGCAGGCCCTGCGCGCGGCTCCGGAACATCACGCACTTGATGCACGATGTGGCATCCTTGAGCGTGAAGTAGCAGTGGCCCGAGGCGTAGCAGCGGAAATTTGACAGCTCCCCGCGGACCTGGATGCAGCCGAGCACAGGCTCGCGCTGGAACATCCGCTTGATAAAATTCGTGACTTCACTGACGCTGTGGATCTCCACGGCAGCACTCCTCCTCCATCTTGCTTTTTCAGATTCCCGTATGACAAGAAAGAGCCAGACAAAAGTCTGGCCCCCTTCTTATGTCACTGCGCGCTTTTCATGATGGCGCCGAGAATCCCGTTCACATAGCGGCTGGAGTCATCCGTACCATACTTCTTTGCCAGTTCTACCGCCTCGTTGATGGCGATGTTCGGTGTGAGCTTCTCCTCGGCAAAGCACATCTCGTACGTCGCCATGCGCGTGAGGTTGCGGTCGACGGCCGCCATGCGCTCCACCTTCCACTCGCGCGAGTTCGCCGCGATCTGCGCATCGATCGCCTCGAGGTTCGCGCGCGTGCCATGCACGAGCTGCACCACGAACGCGCGGTCATGCGCGCTCATCGCCTCGGCCTCGCCGAGCGCCGTATCGATGGCGAGCGTCTCCTGCATCTCTTCCTGATCGGCCGACTCCGCCGGATTCAGGTCTAACTGGAAGAGCGCCTGCAGCGCGACTTCCCTTGCTTGTCTACGACTCATTCTAATCTTCCTTAATCCCTTAATTCTATCTTATCTTATCCGCCGCGGGGCCTGGCGCACTGTCAGCGCAGCCGGTTGATGCGGTCGAGGAACTCGTCGGCAATCCTGCCGAAGAAATCCGGCTCGCGGTCGGCTTTCCTGCCGATGTAGAGGCCGGCTCCACCGCAGAGCACGATGAAGGCCGTGCGCCAGAAGCCGATCAGCAGGATCATGATGGCCAGGGTGATGCCGGCCAAGAGGCCGAGGCACTGCCCGCGGTCCTCCTGCCAGTGCGCCGCCAGCCATCCCCGCAGCGCTTCCTTGAATTCTTCTTTCATCTTTCCACCGCCTCACGCCTCAGACGACACGGCGCTTGCCCTCAGGCAGCGCATCGGTGATGCCCGTGATGTGCGATTCGACTGCGACACCTTCAAGGCCCATGGTCTCCTGGAGCTGCGCGCGGATGGCCGCGGCGGCAGTCTCTGTGAGCGGGCCGACCGGCGTATGGCTGCCGACCGTCAGGTCGAGCACGAGGCGCAGCGTCTCCGGCGATTTGCTCGTGGCGCGGACGCGCTGGACGCGCACCTTCGCCATGCGGATGCCGCGCAGCGAGAGGAGCGTCTGCTCCGCCATCGCGCGGATGGCAGGCAGCGCGACGCGGACGCCGCCCTGCTCATTCTGCAGCAGGATGAAGTCGCCGGTCTCGCGCGTGCGCTCCGCACGGCCTCGCAGCGAGACGCCGAGCAGGTGGAGTGCGAGCACGAGAACGACGACGGAAGCGGCGACCGTCTCGCGGCGGGACAGGATGTAATGGAGTTCATTGAGCCAGACCGGCTCTGGCACGGCCCCCATGCAGAGCAAGAGCATGAGCACGGCGAGCACGGCCAGCCCGATCATCAAGACAAACAGCAAAAAACGGTTGATAATCCCCATAATATCCGCCTCGCTCCAGGTCAGCGCACGCGTACCTCATCCTGCTTCGTCGTCTCCTCGGGGAAGCCGACGCCCTGTACATGGACATTGACCTCAACAACCGAGAGCCCCGTCATCGTCTCGATGGCCTGCTTGACGTTCTCCTGCACCGCGAGAGCGATGTCCGGGATGCGCACGCCGTACTTGACGATGATGAAGAGGTCGACAGCGGCTTCCTTCTCGCCGACTTCGACCTTGACGCCCTTGGCGAAGTTCTTGCGGCCGAGCATCTCTGCGATGCCGCCCGCGATGCCGCCGCTCATGCCGGCGATGCCGTCGACTTCCGTCGCGGCCAGGCCTGCGATGATGCTGACGACCTCATCCGCGATGCGGATGGCGCCGAGACTCGAATCCTTCTTGACGATTTCTTTTTCGTTTGCCATGATAAAGGCCCCCTTGCCTGATTTAGAGTGTATCAGTTGCGACTCAACAGATGCATGCACGGCAGGCGCATAACATGCTCCTGTCATGCATATTTATACTGTATTATTCGCTGGCTCAAACGCTTTTTCCTGCCCAAACAAAAAAATAAAATGAAAGAAATGCAGCTGTCACACCAGTTGCATGAGATGCCTGACGTGACAGCTGCTCAAAAAAAGCAAATTATGCGCGCTCGATGTAGTTGCCCGTACGCGTATCGATGCGGAGCGTATCGCCTTCGTTGACGAAGAGCGGCACGCGGACTTCGTAGCCCGTCTCGACCTTGGCAATCTTCGTAGCGCCCGTCGCCGTGTTGCCCTTGACGCTCGGCTCGCACTCGACGACCTTGAGGTTAACGGAGTTCGGCAGCTGGATGCCGATGATGCGGCCCTTGAACGTCTGCAGCGAGACTTCCATGTTCTCCATGAGGTAGTTCAGCGCATCGCCGAGCTGCTCCTTGTTGAGCTCCGTCTGCTCGTACGTCTCCGTGTCCATGAACGTGTACATGCCATCAGCCTCGTAGAGGTACTGCATGTTGCGCGTCTCGAGGTGAGCTGCCGGCATCTTTTCATTCGGATTGAAGGTACGCTCTACCACTGCACCCGTCTCAACATTCTTGATCTTCGTGCGAACGAAAGCAGCGCCCTTGCCCGGCTTTACATGCTGGAAATCAACAATCTGCCAGACACCGCCATCAATTTCAATCGTCAAGCCCGTGCGGAAATCAGTACTATTAATCATTCACTTACGCCCTCCAAAAATTCCATAATTTCATAGTCGAATTCAAGATACAAAACGTATCATAACATTCTTTATTATAATCAACTTACGGTCCATCGTCAAGCACTGCGGCTCAGCGGATCTCGAGGAGTGCCTTCGAGGACTTCGTCAGGCGCTCGCTGCCCGTCTTTGTCACGAGCACGGTGTCCTCGATGCGCAGGCCGCCCCAGCCCGGCAGGTAGACGCCCGGCTCGTCGGTAATCAGCATGCCCGGCATGAGATGCTCGCAGGTGCTCGACGGCGAGAGGCGCGGCTCTTCGTGGATCTCGAGGCCGAGGCTGTGGCCGAGGCCATGGCCGAAGTACTGCGCGAGACCATATTTCTTGAGGAATTCGCGCGAGGCGGCATCGATCTCTTTGCCGGATTTTCCCGGCGCGATGGCCGCTAGCACCATCTCCTGCGTGCCGAGCACGGCCTCGTAGACCTCGCGCTGGCGCGCCGTCGCCTCGCCGACGCAGACCGTGCGCGTGATGTCGGAGCAGTAGCCCTCGAACTTCGCGCCGTAGTCCATCGTCACGAAGTCGCCTGCTTCGATGACCTTTTCCGTCGCCGTGCCGTGCGGCATGCTGCCGCGCAGGCCCGAGGCGACGATCGTGTCGAAGGACGGCTTCTCCGAGCCGGCCTCGCGCATCACCTGCTCGAGGCGCGCGGCGACCTCAATCTCCGTGCGGCCCGGGCGGATGAAGTGCACGATGTCCTCGAAGGCCTTGTCGGCAATGGCGCAGGCGCGGCGGATATAGCCGATCTCCTCTTCATCCTTGATCTGGCGCAGCGCGTCGAGGTCGAGGGACACCGAGAAGTCGACGCCCGTCAGCCAGCCCTTGAGCGCCGCATAGTCTGCATAGACGATCGCGCGGCCCTCGAAGCCGACATGCTGGCAGCCGAGCTTCAAGAGCAGCTCCGCCGTCTTCTTCAAGAGGCCATGGCGATGCTCGACGACGGTGAAAAGCGGCGCCTGCTTCTCGGCCTGCTCCGTGTAGCGGTTGTCCGTGACGAGCAGCGCCTCGTCCTTCGTGACGACGAGCGTCGTGTCGTCGCCGCGGAAGCCGCTGAAGTAATGAAGGTTCACGTATTTGGTCACGACGACTGCGTCGAGCCCCTTATGCTGCAGAAGAGCGCGCAGTGCGGTCAAACGGTTGGCATGCAAAGGATCATCCCCCTATGGAATCTATGGAATATACGCTCACTCGGCCCGGTTGAGCTTGTAGATGATGGCCTCGAGCGCGGCGAGGTAACTCTCGACGCCGAGGCCGCAGATCTGGCCCATCGCCACCGGCGCGAGCACCGACGTGTGGCGGAACTCCTCGCGCTGGTGGATGTTCGAGAGGTGCACCTCGATGACCGGCACATCGATTGCCGCGATGGCGTCGCGGATGGCGATGCTGTAATGCGTGAAGGCCGCCGCATTGAAGATGATGAAGTCGAACTTGTGGTTGGCCTGCTGGATGGCGTCGACGAGGTCGCCCTCGTGGTTCGACTGGTAGAACGCCGTCTCGATGCCCGCCTCAGCGGCGCGCGCGGCAATCATCGTGTTGATATCGTCGAGCGTCGTGTAGCCGTAGATCTCCGGCTCGCGCGTGCCGAGCAGGTTGAGGTTCGGCCCATGCAGTACAAGGATACGTGGCATAAAAATCCCTCCATTTAAAACATATTTCTATAAAAAATAAAGCGGGTCAAAAGACGGCTGCGCCGACTTTTCCCGCCTCAAATCCTGCCAGATGGCCCTCTATGCGGGCCATACAGCTGCTCAGTAACGGACGACAAAGCGCGTCTCATCGGACACGACCTCGATCGGCTCGAACTTCAGCTCTTTGACCTTGATGAAGTAGTTACCCTCACGGATCAGTACCGAGAGCTTGTCGACCTTCTCGGGGTCGCCCTGGATCTCCATCTCGACGCTGCCGTCCTCCATGTTGCGGATCCAGCCCGTCAGGCCGAGCTCCGAGGCGTGCTGCTGCACAAACATGCGGAAGCCGACGCCCTGGACGCGGCCAGTGGCTCTGCCAAAGTAACGAACGATTCCTGTGGATTCTGCCATAGAAAGCCCTTCTTTCCTCTGCCCTGCGCGCGGCTCTGCTGCTCTATGCTGCTATACCATGTATCACGGCATCACGGTCTGCCTCAGATATCGCGGCGCAGGATCGTATACGGTTCAACCGGCTTGTCCATGCGGATCTTGATGATCTGCTGGGCATGAGGTGCAACCTCTATGGAATTGCCCTCTTCGTCAAGCATATCAGAAAGTTTCTGGCGATACAAGGGGGCATTTGGCTGAAATACTTCAATTTCTTGACCGAGTTTCATGTTATTGCGCTGCTCGACCGTGGCGTATTGCGTATCCGGGTCGTACGAGCGCACGAGTCCGATGAACTCCGACGTCTGCTGGTACGACGAGGTGCCGTAGAGCTGGTCGTCGGCGTCGGGCTGATGGTAGTAGAAGCCCGTCGTGTACGGGCGGTGCGAGACCTTCTCGAGCTCGTCGAGCCATGCCTGCTCGATATAGAAGTGCTCGGGGTCCTCGAAATAGGCGTCGATGGCGAGGCGGTAGGCCCGGGTGACACTCGCCACATAGTGGACACTCTTCATGCGGCCCTCGATTTTGAGGCTCTCGACGCCGCTCTCGATAACGTCGGCGATGTGCGGCAAGAGGCACATATCCTTCGAGTTCATGATGTAGGTGCCGCGCTCGTCCTCCTCAATCGGGAAGTACTTGCCCGGCCGCGTCTCCTCGACGAGCGCGTACTTCCAGCGGCACGACTGCGCACAGCTGCCGCGGTTGGAGTCGCGTCCCGTGAAGTAGTTCGAGAGCAGGCAGCGGCCCGAGTACGAGATGCACATCGCGCCGTGCACGAACATCTCGAGGTCGGCCTGCGTCTTCGCGCGAATCTCGCGGACTTCCTTCAGGGACATCTCGCGCGCGAGCACGACGCGCTTCGCGCCGAGCTCGTGCCAGGCGTTGACCGTCGCCCAGTTCGTGTTGTTCGCCTGCGTGCTGATATGGAGCTCCATCTCCGGGATGATCTCCTTCGCCATCATAAAGACGCCGAGGTCGGCGACGAGCAGTGCGTCGACGCCGATCTCCTGCAGGTAGCGCAGGTAATCCGGCAGGCCCGCGAGGTCGCTGTTGTGCGGGAAGATGTTGACCGTCACATAGACCTTCTTGTGGAGTGCATGGGCGAACTCGACCGCCTCGCGCAATTCCTCCTTGGTGAAATTGCCGCCGAGCGCGCGCAGCCCGTAGAGCTTGCCGCCGAGGTAAACGGCATCGGCGCCGTAGAGCAGCGCCATCTTCATCTTCTCGAGCGTCCCGGCCGGGGCCAGGAGTTCCGGTTTCTTCAACATGGATTTCCTCCGATTCTCATTTCTTATCTGTGCAGGCGGCATGGCGGCGCGAGACGGCCAGCCCGTCGCCGCGCGCAAAGATCTCCGTCGTGTAGCCCGCTGCATGGCTCGTGAGCTCGATGTACTGGCGCAGCCGCTTGACGATCGTGCGGTAGCGGCGCGGCGCCTTCTCTGTGCCCATGACGTAGCCGCGGAACAGGACGTTGTCGGCCACAATCGTCGCATCCTCCGTCAGCAAGGGCTGTACCTTCTCGAAGTAGTCGACGTACTGTCCTTTCGCCGCGTCGATGAAGACGAAGTCATACTTGCCCGTGAGCTTCGTCAGGAGCTCGCCCGCATCGCCCTGCAGGAGTTCGATGCGGGCCGCGTAGGGCGAGCGCGCGATGAACGCACGCGCGAGCGCGGCGCGCTCCTCCGAGAGCTCGAGCGTCGTGACGCGCACGTCCTCCGCCCCATTGGCGGCGAGCAGCAGGGCCGAGTATCCGATGGCCGTGCCGATCTCGAGCACGCGGTGCGGCCGCAGATCACGGATGACCGAGAGGAAGACCTTGCGGCCGTTCTCGTTGATGATCGGGACATGGTGCTCGGCCGCATACGCTTCCATCTCCCGCAGCAGTGCTGCAAATTCACTTGTATCGCTTGTATCTGTCATATATACCTGCCTTGTTCACGCGCCTCAGCGGACCTGCTCGACGATGGCGAGGTGCTCGTCATACGTCTGCGAGTAGTGGTTGTGGCCCTGACGATCGGCGACGAAGTAGAGGTAGTCGGTGTTCGCCGGATTCAGCACCGCAAGGATGGACTTCATGCCCGGGCTCGCGATCGGTCCGGGCGGCAGGCCCTCGTGCTGGTAGGTGTTGTAGGGCGAGTCGATCTTCGTGTCCTCGATCGAGACGTCCTCCTTCGGACCGGCCATGAGGTACTGCAGCGTCGTGTCCGACTGCAGCGGCATGCCCATCTGCAGGCGCTTGAAGAAGACCTGCGCGATGATCGGGCGGTCCTCATCGTAGCGCGCCTCCTTCTCGACGAGCGAGGCCAGCGTGATCAGGTCATGGATGGAGAGGCCCTTTGCCGCGGCCTGCTGGCGCAGCGCCGGCGTCAGGCGCGTGTCGAAGTCCTCCGCCATCATCTTCATGATGCCCTCGGCGGAAACATCGCTGTGGATCACGTACGTATCGGGGAAGAGATAACCCTCCGCCGCATAGCGCACATTCGGGCGCTTCTTCATGTAGTCGTAGGGCGCGAAGTCCTTCGCCTCGGCGAGGAACTCCTGCTCGTCGACAAGGCCCTCGTCAGCGAGGCGCTTCGCGATCTCCTTGATGCCGAAGCCCTCCGGTATCGTGAACTTGACGACCGTCGTGTCGCCCGCGACGAGCTTGTCGAGCACGGCCTGCTCATCCATGTGCGGCGTGAACGCGTACGTGCCCGTCTTGAACTTGCTCGCATCGCCCTGCAGCTTCATGAGCCACCAGAAGCGCAGGCGGCTGTCGATGACGCCGAGCTGCATCAGGCGGTCCGAAATCTCCGACGCCGTCGTGCCCGGCTTGACGACCATGTAGATGTTCTCCCCGGCATCGCGGTCCGACCGCTCGATGGTATGTGAGGTGCCAAAGGCGAGGAAAAGACCGGCGCCGAGCAGGACGGCTGCGACGACCGCGATGGCCGTCCACTTCTTCCAGCCGAGATTGAGCACCGCCGCGCGGAGCTTCTCGAATCGCGCGGGCTCCGCCAGCACCTTGCCCTTATCTTCCTGATCTTCTTTTTCCCCCTGAGCGGGCTTCTTTGCCTTGTCCTCCGACTTTGCCTTGTCTGCCGTCTCTGTCTTGGCAGACTTGACAGGCTGCTTCGATGAGGACTGCTTCGGCGCCTTCTCCGAGTCCGCCTCTTTCGCCGGTTCAGTCGATTCAGTCGGCTCAGCTGCTTTCGCCGCCGGTTTGGCGTCGGAGGCTCCGTCCGACACAGTCCTGTCCGACGTTTCTTGAGGCGACGCCTCTTTCACCGCCTTGTCCGACTGCTCGTCCAGCGACTCCGGCGCGTTCTTCTTTCCATCCTGCATAAAAATTCTCCGTACATGAAAAAGCCGCCATCCATATGGATAGCAGCAATCATTTCGTCATTCAGTCCTTTTCGGCTTCGTCGACCAGTGCGTTGTACGCCTGCTGGACGGCCTCGAACTCCTCGTCCGTCGGCTCGACGTACTCATCCTCGCCGTCGTCGTTCGTGACGATCTTCGCGATGATGACGTCTTCATCGTCGTCCTCGCAGCCGCAGCCGCATGTATGCGTGTGCTCCTCATCCTCATCGTGGATGCCGACGAGCAGTGCGTATTTCTCTTCCTCCACCGGGATGATCATCTCTTCGCGGTAGTAGTATTCGTTGCCGTCCTCGTCCGTCATGACGACGACGATGTCGTCTTCATTCATCATATCATCTGCCATAGGTCTCGCCCTTCTTTCTGATTCCTATCCAATTTGACACTCCCCATGCGTAAACGCAGGGGATTCTTAATTCAACGACCGTTGCGAA